>ERZ802830.45-NODE-45-length-97913-cov-13.7184_pt1 | contig 97913 bp, 93 predicted proteins | sample MGYA00345654_ERZ802830 | MGnify/ENA primary metagenome ERZ802830 (study PRJEB30503, sample SAMEA104212375) | marine metagenome | biome: Westerlies Biome; feature: [SRF] surface water layer (ENVO:00010504) within the epipelagic zone...; material: water (ENVO:00002006)...
CCAGCTATCCGCCATCGCTGCGCGATTGGCAACGGCTGCAAAATTCGCCAAAAACAATGAAGGTCTGATGGGTATTGTTGCAGATAATGATTCGTCTGCCCCATCAGACACAGCTTTGGATTTTGGCAGATACCTGTCGGCGGAAGCCGCTGAACTGTTGCGTCTCGCAGTGGAAAAACAGCAGCTATCGGCGCGAGGTTTTTACAAGGTGATCCGCGTGGCGCGGACTATTGCCAATCTTGGTCAGTCGCAACAAGTGGGGCGCGAGGATGTGGCTGAGGCACTCGCCTACCGCATGATGCCATTGCTGGCGTAGGTGTGCTTATTTTTTTCAATGGCGTCCCAGGTCGTGCTGGCGATATTCACCCCTGACAAACTCTCTATCTCGCGAATTCCTGTGGGTGAGGTGACATTTATCTCTGTCAGATAGTCACCGATGATGTCAATACCTACAAACAATAGCCCTCGTCGGCGCAGCTCAGGGCCGATCGTTGAGCAGATTTCCTTGTCGCGCGAGGTCAATGAAGTTGCACCGGCGGTGCCGCCAACATGGAAATTTGACCGGGCCTCCCCCTCGTCGGGTATTCTATTGACAGCGCCCACAGCCTCACCATCGACAAGAATCACCCGCTTATCACCTTTTCGGACCGCTGGGATATAGGCCTGAACCATCACTGGTTCGCGCGATTGCGCAAAAAACATCTCGAGAAGCGAGTTCAGATTCTGGTCTTCAGGCGTCAGCCGGAACACGCCAGCGCCACCATTGCCAAAAAGTGGTTTGACGATAATGTCCTTATGCCGCTTGCGAAAATCAGCAATAGCGGCAGGATTACGACTGATCAGCGTGGCTGGCATCAGCTCGGGATAGAGGGTCACCAACAGTTTTTCCGGGGCATTGCGCACTTCTGCCGGATTGTTCACCACCATTGTCGAGGCCGGCAGCATCTCAAGGATATGTGTCGCTGTGATATAGGCCATGTCAAAAGGCGGGTCCTGGCGCATTAGAATGACATCGAAATCCGTCAATGCGCGCTCTTCCATTGGCCCGCCATCGAAGTGATTGCCAATTTCATCCCTGAGGTTGAGGCTGTGACCGGTTGCCTGAACTACACCCTCGACAAGGGACAGCATGTCCGGCGTATAGCACCACAGATGATGTCCACGACGTTGCGCCTCCAAGCCGAGCGCAAAACTGGAGTCACCGCGAATATCAATCGCCGCAACGGGATCCATCTGAATGGCAACGGAAAGACTCATCTGGTCTAGTCGCGTTTGTCAGATTCAATAATGATGTAGTTCACAACTTGCTGCGCAAACCGGAGTTCCTGCGCATGCGTAACCACCATGTTCATCTCGCTGACATTACTGGCCACACCTGAGAGATAGACGGTGCCATTAACAACATCAATGCTGTAATTGAGCGACGAAATGTTAGGGTCAGCGATCAGCTTACCGCGTAACTGGGCGCTTGCGGCAAGGTCCTTTGCCACATCCTTGATGGAGGATTTGTCGGTAACCTGAATTTCATTGACGACTTCGCGAACACCTTTGATCTCCCATGCCAGCTTGGTTGCCAGAACTTTTTCGTCAGGTGTTTTGACCTTGCCAGTTAACAGCACCGCACCATCATTTACGGTAACATCAACAACCGTAGACAGGCTGGCATCGGCCTTAATGAATTTATCGTGCAGCTTGGTGAAAATCACGCCATCCGAAACCGATGTCGAAATTCCCTTTTCGGTGGTCGATGCGGCAACGGCTGCGCTGCCAACGCCAATAATTGCGCCGGCGCACCCCGATAGGGCAAAGCTGGCAAGCAACAACAGAACAGGGACAAGAGGAACTGCGTTTCGGTTGGGGCTGTTCATGGATGTTTCCTGACCATCGAAGAGGATGTTTCATCTAATTTGCCGTTTTGCGAATCATGGGTCAAGCGCTTTGCACCACCTCGGGTCAGTCGTCATCAAACCAGGCATTTTTAATGTGCAGCCACCATTTAGGCCATGCCGCTGGGTCTGTCTGCAAAAGAATGACGTCAAAACGCCATTCAAATCTGCGTGAGATTTGACGGCTGCTGACAAACAGGGCCGCTGCGCGTGTAATGCGTTTTTTCTGTTTTTGGGTCAGTCCATACCATTGTGTCTGCCTATGCCGGTACTTCACCTCGACAAAGGCCAGCGTGGATCCACGACGGGCAACAATGTCCAACTCGCCGGCGCTGCAGCGCCAACGTCGGGCAAGGATGCGGTAACCTGACAGTCTCAAAACAAAGGCAGCAATGGCTTCAGCTATCCGCCCGGATACTTCAGCAGCTTTATGGCTGGGTGAGGGGCGGCCGGATTTGGGGCGACCGGATTTGGGGCGACCGGGCACAGGCCTTTGCCCGGCTGGTGGCCTAGTCTGATGGCGTGGCATTAGTCATTTTCAGCGCCAGTTGGTAGATTGAGCGTTTCGGCAGGCCGGTTCTGTCAGCAATGGATTTCACGGCATCGCGCAGGCTCCGCTGGCGCAGCTCCTCCTGCAGCATCAATGTCACATCGACCTCGTCGAAAATAGTGTCATCAGTCTGCCGCCCCTCAACAAGAACGACAATTTCACCCTTTATACTCTCTCGCTGCTCAATCATGGAAATCAGGTCAGGCAGGGGCGCGCGGATCACCTCTTCATGAATTTTGGTCAATTCGCGTGCAACCACCGTCAATCGGGGGCCAAGAATATCTGCCATCAACGTCAGTGATTTCAGCAAACGCCGCGGTGTTTCAAACCAGATGATTGTCATCGGCAAGTCAATGACATCCGTAATCGCCGATTCGCACGCCTTTTTGGTTGGTGGCAAAAACCCGGCAAAGGTGAACTTGTCGCTTGGCAGACCAGATACGGTGAGCGCAGCAAGAGGGGCGCTTGGCCCGGGAACGGCTGTTACCGTAAAGCCATGGTCATGGCAGCTCGCGACTAATTTGTATCCGGGGTCCGAAATCAATGGTGTTCCAGCATCGCTGACGAGGGCGATGATCTTGCCATCACCTATGTCAGCCAGCAGCCGTGGGCGCATGGTTGCGCCGTTGTGATCATGATAGGGAACAAGTTTTGCGGTGGATGTCAGGCCAGACAGCGCCAACAGCTTGCGCGTCATCCTCGTATCCTCACAGGCGATGATGTCCGCTCCCTCAAGCGTGCGCGCGGCGCGCTCGGAGAAATCACCAAGATTGCCGATCGGCGTAGACACTATCACCAGACGTCCGGACATTGACGGAGTTCCACTTGGGTCGATTTGACCTTGGATGGCACTATTGCCACACCGACTCACTCTTAGCGCATTAATCACATTGGTGCAAAAACGTCTGCGTGATACCATTGCGCCCGAGGAGATTTCACATGCGTCAGCCGTTCTATCAATGGCTTGTAATCTGTCTGTTTCTGGGCCTTGCGGCGTGTGGCGGAACAGTACCGTCCGGCCCCGCATCGATCAGCGGCGAATCTACCGACGAAGCAGCCGCGCCCGTGGCAAAAGGTGACGCCAAATTGGCGTCCGCCGGGTCTGAGACATCTGCGGAGGATCAAGGCACAGCTGATGAAGTCGAGCTGGCAATGGCGGGGTCCTCGGTGACACCACCACAGCCCAAACCCCGGACAGATCCATCGCTGGTTATCAAGCCCGGTGATGCCAGCGCGGAGGAAAGCGAGTCGGTAACGAAGAAACTGGCCCCAGAGGATGGTGCAACCACACTTAATGTGGTTGAGGCCGAGACGACCGAAAAACCGTTTACCGAACAAAATACGGATGACGTTATCAACAACATCATCTGGAAGATCCAATCTGAGGTGGCGCGCAAGCCCAAAGAACCAGAGGCAAAAGTGCCAGAAGGCCAGGACCCCTCGCTTGCGGATGATGCGCTGGAGGCCGCGTTTGCGCTACTCGCCCAAAAGGCCAAACCAGCTGCCACTGATTTACCAAAACGCGAATGGTCCGCAAAAAAAGCCGAGGGCGTAACCCGCATCGCTCTTTTGCTTCCGATCACGGGCGTCTATCAGCAAATGGGTGAGGAACTACGCAAGGGCGCAGAATTGGCGCTGTTTGCCACACGTAATCCCACTGTTGAGTTGATGGTGTTTGACACGATGGGCGGCCAGCGTGGTCGCCGCGCCGCCGAGGAGGCTGTCGCGGCACAAAGTGACATAATAATTGGCCCGCTGTTTTCTGGCGCGGTTGCCGAAGCACGGACCATTGCCGACGCCGCGAACATTCCCATGCTGCTTCTCTCCAACAATGCACTTGTCGCCTCCAGAGGTAGTTGGCTGATGGGCTATCTGCCGGAACAACAGCTTGATTTGCTGCTGGGCTATGCAATCGCAGATGGAAGACAGCGTTTTGCGATCATCGCCGAGGACAGCGCCTTTGGAAAGCGGTTGGCTTCGCATGCCCAGAGGCGCCTTGTGCAGTCGGGCCTTCCCGCAAAAGATAGTATGGTTCTGCTAGAGCAGGCGCTTAAAAGTGAGGATTTGCTGAAACGCGCGATCAGGAAATTCTCGCGCTATATGCCGCCTGTCGAGGGTGAAGCTGTTCCTGAAAAACCTCCTGTTTTCGATGCGTTGATTTTTGCCGGTGGTGCTGAATTTGCGCTGCGAACAGCGCCTGTCCTTGCCTATTACGACCTTGGCAGTGATGCCGTGATGTATCTTGGAAATGCGCAATGGAATCAGCGCCGAATCCTGTCTGAACCATCGCTGCAAAACGGGCTTTTCGCCTTCCGGCCAAGCAACACGGATGATCAGTTTGTGGCAAAATGGACGGCTGTGTGGCCAGATAGGCCGGGGCTTTTGTCACGATTGAGCTTTGATGCTGTTGCGCTTGCCGAAGTTCTGGCCGGTAAGGACCGCTCAAGTTGGCAAAGAGAATTGCTGTCGAGCGTGGGTTTTAACGGTTTCAGCGGGGCTTTCCGCTTTCTGCCGGGAGGCAGCAATGTGCGGGCTTTTGAACTGCGCCAGATCATCGATGGCACAGGCAAATTGCTGCAACCAGCTCCCGACAAGATATAGCGCTCACCTTGTGATATCGGCCAAAAGGCTGTTCAAAAGAAGGCGACCCTCGGCGGTTGTGGCGAGGCGGTCACCATTGTGATCTTCCAAAAACTGCAACAAGCCAGCCTCGAAATGCGTTGCCAGCCTGTTCTGATCAAGCCATAGCTGGCGTGGCCCACATTTTTGCTCGATGAGATTTAGATCAATACCAGTTTTCAGTCGTAGCCCCATCATGAGCATCTCGTTTGCCCATCCCATCGGTGTCTCCACACACTCTGTTTCGATAGCATGGCCTTTGAGTGCAGTCATTTCCAACCATGATTGCGGGCTGCGCCGGGTGGCAAGGCCGACACGTTGCCCTTGACGGTCAAAGCGGCTATGAGCACCGGGGCCGATGCCAAGCCAATCATGCGCCTGCCAATAGGTCAGATTGTGCCGACATTCATGTCCATCGCGCGCATAGTTCGACACCTCATAGGCGGCAAGTCCAGCCTCTTCCATTGTGGCATTTGTCATTTCGAACAGACCTGCAACCACATCGTCCGATCCGGTAAGCACATCACCCTGACGCTGCCGTGTATAAAAGACCGTTCCCGCCTCTATGGTCAATTGATATAGCGAAAGATGATCTAGCCCCAACCCCAACAATTGCCGCAAGGTTGCCTGCCAGTTGACTGGTGTCTGGCCTGGCAGGCCATAAATGAGGTCGATTGATACCCTTTCAAAAATTGTTTGCGCCAACGCCAATGCGGCCAGTGCCTCGGTCACGGAATGCTCCCGCCCGAGAAAGTGTAGTTGCGCCGGATCGAGCGCTTGAATGCCAAGCGAGACACGGTTCACCCCGGCGGATTTGAAGCCGGTCAGTTTTGCGGTCTCCACCGAGGTCGGGTTGGCCTCGGCGGTGATTTCGATATCTGTGGCAAAGCCAAAAATCTGCTCGGCCTCGGCAAGTATTGCCGCGATCAGATCAGGTGGCATCAGGCTTGGCGTTCCCCCGCCGAAGAAGATGCTGCGCAGCTTCGATGGCTGCTCTAGGTGACTGGCTAGATGGCGCATCTCGGCAAGCATCCCCGTCTGAAATGCTGCATAATCAACCTGTGAGCTGACATGCGAATTGAAGTCACAATACGGGCATTTTGCCTTGCAGAAGGGCCAGTGAACATAAAGCCCAAGTGACTGATCCTCCCGGCTCATTTTCCAAAGCTGGCACGAAGCAGCTGGGCAAAGGCGTCGGCACGGTGGCCAATCGCATGTTTCTGGTCGGGGTCCATCTCACCAAAGGTGAGGTCATAGCCTTCAGGAACAAAAATCGGGTCATACCCAAAGCCGCGATCACCCCGCGGTGGCCAGATAAGCTGGCCGTCGATACGGCCCTCAACCGTGACATCAAAATCATCGGGCCAGACAAGTGAGAGTGAACAGATGAAATGGGCCCGGCGATCAGTTGATGCGGTCTTGGACAATTTTGTCTCAACCTTCTGCATGGCAATGGCGAAGTCTTTATCTGGCCCGGCCCATCGCGCGGAATAGATACCGGGCGCCCCCCCCAGTGCGTCAATAACCAAACCTGAATCATCGGCAAGGGCAACGAGGCCAGACGCCTTGGATGCGGCTCTGGCTTTCAAACGCGCATTGCCGACAAAGCTATCTTCGGTTTCCTCGGGCTCATCGAGGCCAAGCTCGCCGGCGCACAGCACCGTGACTCCCTGATCGGCGAGTAGCGCGCGTATTTCGCGCAGCTTACCCTGGTTGTGTGTTGCCACGACAAGTTTGTTTTCAGTGAACAGCCGGGTTTGCATGTCGTCAGGGTGCCATTTTCTGAACGGCGCTGGTCTGCAGGCCGAACAACTCGGCGCAACCGATGTCTGCGAGATCCAGCATGCGGTTTAATTCATCGCGCGAATAAGGGCGCTCCTCACCGGTTGCCTGTATCTCGACAATGCCCCGCTCGGCGCTGAGGATGAAATTGGCGTCAATTTCGGCATGACTGTCTTCATCGTAATCCAGATCCAAAACCGGCTCGCCCTGATAGACGCCGCAGGAAATGGCTGCAACCTGATCGATCAGCGGTTGTTTGGTGATCAACCCGTCGAGTAACAAACGATCACAGGCAATCCGTAGTGCCACCCACGCGCCGGTAATGGAGGCGGTCCGGGTGCCACCATCGGCCTGCAACACATCACAATCGATTTTGATCTGGCGCTCACCAAGCGCCTTCAGATCAGTAATAGCGCGGAGCGAACGGCCAATCAGACGCTGAATTTCAAGTGTGCGCCCACCCTGCTTGCCACGCGCCGCCTCGCGATCGGTGCGTGTGTGTGTCGAACGTGGAAGCATTCCATATTCAGCCGTAACCCATCCCTTGCCGGCATTGCGCAGGAATGGGGGAACACGTTCATCAACCGATGCCGTACACAGGACATGCGTGTTCCCGAATTTCGCCAAACAGGAGCCTTCTGCATGCAGGGAAAATCCAGGTTCGAGTGTGACATTGCGGAGCGCGTCGTTGGTGCGGCCTGAGGGGCGGGTCATGAAACTCTCTTTCAATTTGGTAGCCATAGTTGGTGCCAGTTTTAGACAGGTGTTAATAGGGTGTACTGGTGTTAATTGGGTGTACTGGCAAATCACTGCTTATTGGGTTACCCCTGCGTTCAGGTCAGCGCAAGCGGTTTTGTGTTTGCTGCCGATCCCGGCAATCACCCCATTGACCGCCTCCATCGGTCTTCATAACATCAAGGCCATGTCTGAAGTTTTGCAAAAAGACCTCTCGCCGCGTGCAATGGAGATTTTCAACACTCTGGTGGGCGCCTATATTGAGGGCGGTCAGCCGGTGGGTTCAAAGACCCTGTCGCAGCTGATGACCCTTGATTTGTCACCTGCCTCAATCCGCAGCAACATGAGTGACCTTGAAGAAGCTGGTCTATTGTTTGCACCGCATACCTCGGCGGGACGCATTCCTACCGAGACCGGATTGCGGCTCTTTGTCGATGGGCTAATGGAGTTCAACTCCGACATTTCCGAGAAGGAGCGTCTGTCAATCGATGGCGAATGTGCGGCGCGCGGGATCAGCATCAATGAGTTGTTGGAAAAGACAAGCAAGACGCTGTCCGGCCTGTCTAGATGTGCCAGCCTTGTGCTGTCTCCGGCAAGCAATGCCGAGTTGCAGCATTTCGAGTTTGTGCCGATCGGCGAGCGGCGCGCTCTTGCTGTTCTGGTGCGCACCGATGGGCAGGTTGAAAACCGGATCATTGATCTACCAGCCGGAGTTCCTCAATCGGCCCTGATCCGGGCTGGAAATTACATGAGCGCCCGATTGGCTGGTCGGGATATGGAAGCGGCGGCAACCTTGATCCGCAGGGAAATCGCTGAACACCGGGCTGAGCTTGATGAATTGTCGGCTGAACTTGTTGAGCAGGGTGTTGGTCTGTGGTCAGATGGCAAGGGAGATGAGGGTGCGGCGCTGATCATGCGGGGACAGGCGAACCTTCTTGATGACGTCAATGCTGGCGAGCAGCTGGAATTGATCAGGGGCCTGTTCGATGCCCTTGAGGCGCGGGAAAATGCGCTGCGCCTGTTGGATGCGACAAGTGATGGCGATGGCGTCCAGATATTCATCGGTGCAGAAAACAAACTGTTTGCCAATACTGGCTGTTCAGTGGTGATCGCCCCTTACCGCAATGCCGAGAGGTCAATCGTGGGCGCCATCGGCGTTGTTGGACCGCGCTACATGAATTATGCCCGAATCATCCCTATGGTCGATTACACCAGCCGTGCGCTGGCCCGCGTCCTGGGCCGATAGATCACTGCCAGTCAGGTGCATTTCACGGTATAAACTGGGCCAGCGAGAGTGACAGGACATCAATATAATAGAGAAATTCCGCAGGTAGTCGCCGAAGTGCCCAGACAAGAGGGTCAATCGTCAGCGATGAGGGCACAGCCATGATGACTGTCAACAGGATCGCCAGCAATAGCAGAGTGGCAAAGGTGATTTTCCTGAAAGAAAAAACGCTGCCGCTCATGGTGTCATGTGCGCAGACCGGACATAGCAGCGTCAATCTCCGGGAAAGGCGGCGGTCACCAGCAATCATCAGGAGCGTGGCGCAGTTCTGACAGGGCGAGATGTGATATTTATCCTTTACGGAGAAACTTGCCGCATCGTCTGACGCTTGTTTGACAAAAAACAGGCGGGCGCATTTGTGACAGGAAACAGGAATTCCATAGAATTTCCTGAAAATATCAGGAATTTTGCCAATTGTGGAGCAATGGGGACAGGAAAGCAGCATTTTGAGCCAAGATTCTTGTAGGTGTTTTATCACCAGCAAGAATAGGGAATATAATTTAACAAACCCTTAAACCCGACTTTTCTTTTGTGTTCTTTTGCGGAATTTCTCGCCTTCGGACGTGGCGAATGATCAGCCAGTCGCTTTCGCCTTTGTTTTTTTCGCTGTCTTTGGGGTCACTTTTGCGGCTGCTTTTCTGGCCACCTTTTTTTCTGCCGTCGCTGCAGAGGATTTTTTTGCCACTTTTTTGCCAGCTTTAAGATCGACGATTTGCGATTCATTCTGGTTGCCGATGGCAGCCTCCACGATCTTTGGCAACTCTTCGGAAACAACGGATCTGACCGTGTCACGGATCAGTGTTTGTAACGCTTGTTGGTCCATGCTGATGGTGTCGTTCTGCGTTGCGTCCGTTTGTGATTCTCTGGACTCGACCGCTGGAACAGTGCCGACAGCTGCAGCGATATCCGCCATGACGGCATGCACGTCCGCCTGTGCCTGCGAAACCAGCCTATTGGCATCTTCTGGCTGCAGCTCATCGTGGGCTGAGGCTGAGGCTGAGGCTGGGGCAGGTGGCTCAATGGGCTCAATGTCGGTTTTTTGAGGGGTTTTGGTTGCGCTGAGCGTTGTGGTGCCGTGCGTGGCTTGTTTGTCTGTGTCAGTGTTGCCAGCAGCGGCGTTGCCAGCAGCGGCGTTGTCAGTAGCGGTGTCGTCTGGGGCAAGACTACTAATTGGTTCCGCTGCAATCACTTGTCCAGTGCTGCTTGGTTGTTGCTGCGCAGGTTTGGTTGATGCCTCTTGCGACGAGTCCCATTCCTCTTCGGCGTCTGCCAGCAGATTCTTTATTCTCTCTTTTAATGGCAGGCCGTCATCGCTGGTGCGTGCTGAACGTGCCTCAGCATGAATGGCTGCGATGGTTTGCAACTCGGCGGCTGGATTGGACAGAGTCTCATTGGCCGGAGTCGATTTGACGATGGCCAGCATCGGGCCTCCTTCGGCCACGACCGCCTCTGCTTCCTGATAAAGTGCCTCAATGGATTGTCTGACAGTGGTAGGACTCATCTATCTGGCCTGTCTTAACAACGCGGGTGTTCCGCGGTGTGATTTCGCTTGCAAGGGTGCGCCAATGCGAGATTAAAACGATTGGTTGTCAGAGTGACACAATTTCGATTTTGATACAATATCTGGTGTGTGTGGCGCATTTTACATATAGAATTTGTGGTCTATGATGCCACCGTCTATTCAGGCTTTCTAAACTCCAAAAAAAATCCTGATCTTTGCTTGGATATGGATGCGCTAGGCATTAAATACTTCTGGAACCTATATCTTCTGTCCGGCCCGCCGGCAGAGGCGACTACGGCAAAGGGAATAAAATGGCCGAAAATAGCAAAGATGATGTGTCTGAGACTGAGGCGGACCAGCCTGAAAAATCAGAGGCGTGGCAAGATGTTGTTGAGAATGACACTGGTGAAATAGAGATTAATGCTGAACAGGATGACGCGGCTGAAGATGATCCGCTGAGCGTTCTCGTCGCCGAGCGTGACCAACTGAAAGACCAGCTTCTGCGCGCGATGGCCGAAACGGAGAATATGCGTCGCCGCACCGAGCGGGAAATGCAGTCAGCCCGCAAATATGGACATACCAGTTTTGCGCGCGACCTTGTTGGTGCGATTGACAATCTGGCGCGCGCAATTGAGGCCACTGACACGACGAATAAAGACGAGTCTGAGGAAAACGTGTCCGAAGAGGCGTTGCAAGGTCTGGTCAAGGGCATCGAGCTCAGCTGGACAGAAATTCAGTCTGTGATCGAAAAACATGGGATCAAGCGAATTGACCCGGTTGGAGAAAAATTTGACTACAATCTGCATCAGGCGATGTTTGAGATGCCAACGGACGAACACGAGGCGGGCATTGTTGTCGAAGTGGTTCAACATGGTTATGTCCTGCATGACAGATTATTGCGGCCGGCCATGGTGGGTGTCTCAAAGGCACCTGATAGTCCCGCCAAAGAGGTCGATGCGCAGGCGTAAAAGCCAGATGAATGACCAGACCTTGTAAGATGAGTTTGCCGCCTTATATGGGACTTAGAAAATGAAGAGCATGACAGTGTCACCCGGTGCCAATGGGTGGGCAGGTCGAAATGCCAGGGGAAGCGCAGCGATCAAAATGATTGGTTGTTACTGTGCGATGAGAAAGGAGCATGAAAATGGGAAAAGTAATTGGTATTGATCTTGGGACAACAAATTCCTGCGTAGCGGTCATGGATGGATCTGAGCCCCGCGTTATCGAAAACGCTGAAGGTGCCCGGACCACACCGTCAATGGTGGCCTTTGCTGATGAAGAAGAGCGTCTTGTTGGTCAGCCTGCCAAACGTCAGGCTGTAACCAACCCTGAAAAAACCCTGTTCGCGATCAAGCGTCTGATTGGGCGCCGATTCACGGACAAGGCAACAAAGAATTTTGCCAAGCTGGTTCCTTATGAGCTGCTTGGAGCCAAGAATGGGGATGCTTGGGTGAAGGTCGATGGTGAGGAATACTCACCAAGCCAGATTTCCAGTTTTGTCCTGCGCAAGCTGAAAGAAGATGCCGAGGCGTTTCTGGGTGAAAGCGTCACCCAAGCCGTGATCACGGTGCCTGCCTATTTCAATGACGCGCAGCGCCAGGCAACGAAAGATGCTGGAAAAATTGCCGGCCTTGAAGTTCTCAGGATTATCAATGAGCCCACAGCGGCCGCCCTTGCTTATGGTCTTGACCGTAAGGAGTCAGGGCTGATTGTCGTCTATGACCTTGGTGGTGGTACGTTTGACGTATCGGTGCTTGAGGTTGGCGATGGCGTCTTTGAGGTGAAATCCACCAATGGAGACACATTCCTGGGTGGTGAGGATTTTGACCACCAGATTATTGAATTCCTGGCCGATGAATTCAAATCGTCCGACGGCATTGATCTGCGCGGTGACAAGCTCGCGCTGCAGCGTTTGAAAGAAGCCGCTGAAAAGGCGAAAATCGAACTGTCCGCATCACTGCAGACGGACATCAACCTTCCCTTTATCACGGCAGATGCAAGTGGACCAAAACATCTGAATATCAAGCTGACAAGGGCTAAGCTTGAACGGCTTGTCGAGAAGCTGGTTGAACGGACAATCGTCCCCTGCAAGGCGGCGTTGAAAGATGCGGGCGTGAAGGCATCTGATATCGATGAGGTAATCCTTGTCGGCGGAATGACCAGAATGCCGAAGATTATTGATACGGTGAAGGAATTCTTCGGAGCTGAACCGCATCGCGGCGTCAATCCCGACGAGGTCGTGGCATCGGGCGCAGCCATCCAGGCGGGTGTGCTGACAGGCGATGTTAAGGATGTGTTGCTGCTTGATGTGACGCCATTGTCCCTTGGCATTGAGACTTTGGGTGGCGTATTCACCCGGTTAATCGATCGGAACACGACCATTCCGACAAAAAAGAGTCAGGTGTTCTCAACGGCCGATGACAATCAATCTGCTGTGACAATTTCCGTTTATCAAGGTGAACGTGAAATGGCCGCAGATAACAAGCATCTGGGCCAGTTCAATCTGGAGGGAATTGCCCCTGCCCCACGTGGTGTGCCGCAGATTGAGGTTGCTTTTGATATCGATGCCAATGGTATCGTCAAGGTAAGCGCCAAGGACAAGGCCACCGGCAAGGAGCAGGAGATCAAGATTCAGGCGTCTGGCGGTCTGGACGATTCAGACATCGAACGGATGGTTGAGGAAGCCGAAGCCAACGCCGAAGAGGATAAGAAGCGCCGCGAATCTGTTGAGACACGCAATCAGGGTGAAGCGCTCGCCCATGGCGCACGCAAGGCCATCGACGATCTTGGCGACAAGGCTGATCCGGATGCCAAGGCCGAGGTTGAGGCTGGCATTGAAGCCCTGCAGACCGCGCTTGACGGTGATGATATTGAAGATGTCAAAACCAAGTCTGCCGAGCTGTCACAGGCAATGATGAAGATGGGTGAGGCAGCCTATCAGGCAGAACAGGATGCCACCGGCGATGCCGGATCTGGGGACTCCCCGAACTCGGACGATACCGTTGTCGATGCCGAGTTTGAGGAAGTCGATGGCGATGCAGCGGCCGGCGACAAGAAGTAAGCCAAACGAAAACCAGTTTACCGGGACAGGTCATCTGTCCCGGTGTCTTTTTTGATGATAGACGGCAGGCACCATGAGCAAACGTGATTTCTATGAGGTCCTTGGTGTTTCGCGTGATGCTGATGACAAGGCGCTTAAATCCGCCTACCGCAAGCTTGCGATGCAAAATCACCCCGACCGAAACCCTGATGATGAGGCTGCAGGTGAGCGCTTTCGTGAGGCATCTGAGGCTTATGACATCTTGAAAGACCCGCAGAAACGTGCGGCGTATGACCAGCTTGGTCATGCGGCTTTTGAGAATGCTGGTGCAGGCGCTGGCGGTGGTTTTGGTGGTGGTGGTTTTGCCGACATTTTTGATCAGATGTTCTCGGAATTTTCTGGCGGTGCACGCGGCGGTCAGGGCCAGGACCGGTCTGGTAGTGACCTGCGTTACGACATGAATGTCACGCTTGAAGAAGCCTATTCAGGGTTGCAGAAGGACATCACAATTAATGTTCCGGTATCCTGCGGTAAATGTGATGGTTCTGGCGCCGCCGGCGGCAGCAAGCCCAGCACATGTGGCACCTGCGGCGGTGCTGGCAGGGTGCGTGCCCAACAGGGATTTTTTGCTGTGGAGCGGACCTGTCATGCCTGTCAGGGTATGGGTCAGGTCATTTCCGATCCGTGCAGGGATTGTGGCGGTGATGGCCGGGTACAACAAAGCAAAGTGTTGTCAGTCTCCATACCTGCAGGTGTCGATACCGGCACGAGGATCAGGTTGTCGGGTAAGGGCGAGGCCGGGGTTCGTGGCGGCGCGGCTGGCGATCTCTACATTTTCGTATCAGTGAATTCGCATCCGATCTTCACCCGCGATGGTTCCAACATTTTAACCAAAATTCCGGTGCCGATGACGGTGGCGGCGTTGGGAGGCACAATCGATGTGCCGACTGTTGAGGGCAAGATGGCGCGACTGACGATCGAGGCAGGCACCCAGTCCGGACGGCGTTTCAGAATGCGTGGCAAGGGCATGCCGGTGCTGCGCCGGAGCACAAATGGTGATCAGATTGTCGAGGTTCAGGTGGAAACACCGACCAACCTGACGAAAAGGCAGAAAGAGCTTTTGCAGACGTTTTCCGAGGCGGGAAACACCAGCCCGGAAACCTCGAGCTTTCTAGACCGGGTAAAACGTATCTGGGCTGATAGCTGACGCCTGTTCTGCCCCCACTGTGATTTTCCAGCAACGGACAAACGCACTTTATGGCTTGCCGGCCGCGCCCTGCCACCTATAGTCTCGGCTGACGGCAGACAGAACAGAAAGTCACATCAATGAGCGACGCGACAGTGAAAATAGCCATCCCGGGGGCCGGGGGCCGCATGGGCGGCATGTTGATCCGTGAGATTGCCGCGGCTGAGGATCTACAGCTTGTTGCGACAACGGACCGTCCGGACAGCCCTGCGATTGGTGAAGATGCTGGATTGGTGGCGGGTCTTCGAGAAAATGGGGTGATCATTGGTGATGATCCGGCGGCGCTGTTTGATCAGGCCGATGTGGTGATTGATTTTTCCAGTCCAGCCGCAAGCTGCGCGCATGCTGAACTTGCCGCCAAATCTGGTGTCGCGCTGGTTGTTGGCACCACTGGCCTGGCGCCAGAAGACGAGGCCGTTTTGGAACGGGCTGGTGGGAGAGTAGCGCTTGTCTATTGTGCCAATACGTCGGTCGGCGTAACGCTGCTTGGCCAGATTGTCGAACAGGTTGCCGCGCAGCTGACCGATGGCTGGGATATTGAGATTGTCGAGGCGCATCACCATCACAAGGTGGACGCACCTTCGGGAACGGCACTTGCGCTGGGCAGGGCGGCGGCTCGCGGCCGCGGTGTCGAGCTGGAGGGCGTTGCCGATATGGTACGCAAAGGTCAGACAGGCGCCCGAAAACATGGTGATATTGGGTTTGCTGTGCTGCGTGGCGGCGATGTCACGGGTGAACATTCGGTGATTTTCTTCGGCCAATCAGAGCGTGTTGAAATCTCCCACAAGGCGACTGACCGGGCTATCTTTGCCCGTGGTGCAGTGCGCGCAGCCAGATTTGCCGCTGGCGGGAAGCCCGGTTTTTACACTATGGAAGACGTGCTCAACGGCTAGGACATAGCAATGCGCCAATGATAGCGACACAGCGAGACATATTTCTCGTTACCGCCAATCTCGACCTGCGCTCCATCCCGAATCACCTCGCCGGATTCGTTCTGGCGGACCACCATCGTCGCTTTGCGTCCACAATGGCAGATGGTGCGGATTTCGCGCAGATTGTCGGCGATGGCCAGTAGCCGGGCGCTGCCGGGAAACATATTGCCCTGGAAATCGGTGCGCAGCCCGTAGCACATGACTGGAATATTCAGCTCATCGACAATTTCTGCAAGCTGCCAGACCTGATCATCGGTCAGAAATTGTGCCTCATCGACAAGAACGCAATCAATTTTTGTCTGGTCATGATGTCCAGAGACAAGCGCCGCCATGTCTGTCGTGTTGGAAAACACAAAAGCGTCCGCGCTCAGACCGATCCGTGAGCCAATGCGGCCTTTGCCATGTCGCCCGTCCAAGGCAGCGGTCAGCAACATGGTGTTCATGCCCCGCTCCTGATAATTGTGTGACGATTGGAGTAATATGGTTGATTTGCCGGCATTCATAGCCGAATAGGAAAAATATAACTTGGCCATTGAAATCCATTCCATCCCCGAGCGGCCCATTGTGATGGCAATTCCATTTTTTGTTAACGAAAAACCTGCTTCTGAATGGAAAAAGCACCACTTTCAAGATAGGTTGCTTTGATGCCTTGCAATCAGGAACTCTATCATGTCAGTCCACACCCAGAATAATGTTCATGTTCTTGTCCATCCGCTTGTTTCGCACAAGCTGGCGATACTGCGGGCCAAGGAAACACCGCCCCACCATTTTCGGCAAACTCTACACGAACTATCTTGGCTGCTGGCTTTTCCGGCATTGCAGAAATTGCAGGTGACCCCGGTCGAAGTCCAGACGCCGCTGGAAAGCATGATGGCTGAGACGATGTGTGATCCAAAGCCCTGTCTGGTATCGATTTTGCGGGCTGGCAATGGCCTGATTGATGGTTTCAGCCAGATATGTCCCGAGGCAAGCGTTGGTCATCTGGGCCTGTATCGTGATCATGAGACGGCCAAGCCGATCTCCTATTATTCCAGCCTTCCCGATAAAATGGAAACGCGCCAGGTAATCCTTGGCGACCCGATGCTGGCGACTGGTGGCAGTGCGGTGATGGCCATTGAAACATTGCAGTCAATGGGTGTGAAGGATATCGTTTTTGCCTGTCTTGTTGCTGCGCCAGAGGGTGTTGCCGCGGTGCATGGGCAATTTCCGGATGTGCCTATTGTAACAGCCGCGCTCGACAGAGAGTTGAATGGGATGAGCTATATTTTGCCGGGATTGGGTGATGCGGGTGACCGAATCTATGGGACTGTGCGGTCCTAACCCAGATTTTCTGGCCCAAAACTATGGGGCAACAGTGCGCCGAGTGTGAGGTCGGCCTGCAGGCCGGCGGCGTCACAGATCAGAACATGCGTCATGTCCGTGGCAAATTCCCGGATGCGCTGTCGGCAACCTCCGCAGGGGGTGCACAGCTGGCTTCCATCACCACCGGAAACGGCAATTTTGATGATCTTTGTTCCCCCCTGTTGAACCATCATCGCAATGGCTGCTGTCTCGGCACAAATTCCATTCGGATAGGCGGCATTTTCCACATTCTGGCCCGTATGGATGCACCCGTTCTCATCAAGAAGCGCCGCACCAACCTTGAAACCTGAATAGGGTGCATAGGCCTTTTTGCGGGCATTGGTTGCCGCTGTGATCAAGGCGTCATCATTCACCTTCAGCGTTCCTTCACATAAGGCTCGCCGATGGCGCGGGGCGGCATTGCCTTTCCGACAAAGCCGGCGAGCAGGATTACAGTTAAGAGATATGGAAGTGCCAGAATCAAATCAACCGGCGCCTCGCCAATCAGCGGAACGTCAACACCCTGCAAGCGTGAGGCCACAGCTTCCAGGAAGCCAAAAAGCAGGCACGCGAGCAACGCACCTCGTGGCTGCCATTTTCCAAAGATCATAGCGGCAAGCGCGATATAGCCCTTGCCGGCTGTCATTTCGCGGACAAAGCCGCTGCCATGGGCGGTCGACAGATAGGCCCCGGCCATTCCGCACAGAACGCCGGCAACGATCAGCGCCAGATATCGCGTCTTGGCCACGGAAACACCAGCACTATCCAACGCTTCGGGCTTTTCCCCCACGGCCCGCAAGCGCAGCCCAAAACGGGTGCGTGTCAGAATGAAAGCGGTGAACAACACAGCAGCAAGTGCTACCCAGACAAGAATGTTATGTCCGGAGATGACTTCACGATAAATTGGCCCGATAAGAGGCAGATTGCCAATCTGTTCGGCAAATGGCAGTTCGATTGGCCGGAACCGCTCGGCACGGGAAAGATTGGGAGTCTGCCCACCCTGTTTAAACATCGCTATGCCAATGGTAACGGTCAGCCCGGATGCTAGAATGTTGATCGCAAGGCCGCTAATCACCTGATTGCCACGCAGCGTGATTGATGCCAACCCATGCAACAGACCCAGAAGCACAGAAACACCGATTGCGGTCACCAACCCGGCAAGTGCTGAGGATGTCAGGGTAGCAACCGCAGCGGCAGCGAAAGCTGACATCAGCATTTTGCCCTCAAGTGAAATATCAATTATGCCAGATTTTTCTGAGAAAATGCCTGCCATTGCACATAAGATCAGCGGTGTCGCCACGCGCAAGGTGGCGTCGATGGTCAGCAGAAACTGCAGCCATAAATCAGCCACGCCGCCCTCCTCCTGCATGACGTGGTGTTAGAAGAAAGCCCAGAAAATGTGCCAATGGGCGGTTGAACATATAGGCAAGCCCGCCTGAAAACAGGATGATCAGACCCTGAATCAACAAAACCATTTCCCGTGTAATCGTGGAAAACTCAAAATCGAGCTCAGCACCCCCCTGATAGAGTGCGCCAAACAGCAGACTTGCAAGAACAATTCCCACAGGATGGTTTCGCCCCATCAGCGCCACAGCAATACCGGTGAAGCCATAGCCCGAGGTAAAGCCGAGAATCGTCCGGTGTTGAACGCCGAGGATTTCATTGATTGCCATCATGCCGGCAAGTCCGCCGGAAATGGCCATCGTGATGATGATAATGGTGCTCACAGGAATGCCGGCATATTGGGCGGCGCCCGCGCTGTGGCCCGTCGCCCGGATGGCATAACCAAGGCGTGAGCGCCAGATCAGTATCCAAACCCCAACGCAGGCCAGCAATGCGACAACAAAAGACAGGTTCAAGGGTGAACGCGCCATCTCCATGCCGAGGGCGTTGGCGATGTCATGGATGAATGGCAATTCTGCATTTGGCGAGAAGGACCGTGTTTCAGGCGACATTTGCCCCGGCGCTTTCAATCGTCCGGCCAGCAGCCAGACCATGATCGAGGCCGCCAGAAAATTGAACATGATGGTGGTGATGACGATATGGCTACCGCGTTTGGCCTGCAGATAACCCGGAATGGCGCCCCAGATAGCACCAAAGCCGGCTGACGCCATGATCGCCAGCGGTATCAGAACAAGCGCGGGAAGCATGCTGTCAAACATCAGGCAGACCAGCCCGGCCCCCAACCCGCCAAGATAGGCTTGCCCCTCGCCACCAATATTGAACAGCATCGCATGAAAGGCGACAGCAACGGCAAGACCGGTGAAGATAAAATTTGTCGCATAATAAAGCGTGTAGCCAAGCGAGCCTTTATAAACAAAGGCACCCTTGATCATCACCATCATCGCCTCAAAAGGGTTCTCACCAATGATGGTGACAACGACACCCGAGACGATCAGTGCGGCAAGGACATTGATCAGAGGGATCAACCCAACATCCGCCCAGCGCGGCAAGGCAGGAGGCGCGCTCATGACCCGGCTCTCATCTGCGATGTGGTGATGCCATCTTCGGCACCGATGCCCGCCATCATCAGACCAAGCTGTTGCTCATCGGCCTCCTCACGCGCCAGCTCGCCAACCATCTGGCCATTATTCATCACCAGAATACGATCAGACAGACTCATGATCTCGTCAAGTTCAACCGAGACAAGAAGAATCGCACACCCCTCGTTGCGCAGCGCAATCAGTTGTTTGTGAATGAACTCGATCGCGCCAATATCAACGCCGCGCGTTGGCTGGCCAACCAACAGCAATTTTGGTTGGGTTGAAATTTCACGTGCCAGAACGATTTTTTGTTGGTTGCCACCTGAAAAATTGGCGCTTGCCAGGCTGGGAAGCGGCGGGCGGATGTCAAAACCATGCATACGGTCAGCACAATTTTGCTCAAGTGCGGATGGGCTCAACCACCACCCCTGATTTTGCTCATCGGTGCCGCTATAGCCCAGAATCATTGATTCAGCCGCTGAAAAGGGCAGGATGATTCCGCATTTGTGACGGTCCTCAGGGACATGGGCCACCCCAAGGCGGCGCAGTTGTGCCGGATCGGATGGCCGCTGTGTGGTGATCTCGTTTGTGCCAACACGAAAAGAGCCGCTTGTTGGCGTTGTGATTCCAGAGAGCACATCCAGTAATTCTGATTGCCCATTGCCCGAAACGCCGGCAACGCCGACAATTTCACCTTCGCGCAAGGTCAAGGAGATATCCTTTAAATGGTCAATGCCATTGGCCGTGGTCAAACATAGATTCTCTGCCTGCAGAACGGGCACCCCCGGCTTTGCCGGCGTATGATCTACCTCGAGCAGCACTTTGCGGCCAACCATCAATTCGGCCAGCTCGGCTGGCGATGTCTGAGCGGTTTTGAGATGTGCCACCATTTCACCGTCCCGCATCACCGAGACATCGTCTGTGATTGCCATTATTTCTTTTAGCTTATGGGTGATCAACAGGATGGTGACACCCTGTTCGCGAAGCGCCCGCAAAATGTCAAAAAGCTGTTCGGTTTCCTGTGGGGTCAGGACGCCTGTTGGCTCATCAAGTATGAGAATTTCGGCACCACGGAACAGCGCTTTTAAGATTTCCACACGTTGCTGTAGGCCAACAGGCAGATTTTCGACAATCATGTCTGAGTCCACCGTCAGACCAAAATCCTCGGACAGTTTGTTCAAAACATTGCGGGCCTTTTGGGCGCTGGCCTCGATGCTCAGGCTGCCTTCATGGCCGAGCATGACATTTTCCAGAACGGTAAAATTGGGCACCAGCATGAAATGCTGATGAACCATGCCGATGCCCTTGCCAATGGCATCAGCTGAATTGCGAATGGTGGTGATTTGGCCATTGACACTGATCAGGCCGCCATCGGCGGCATAGAAACCATAGAGAATGCTGACAAGCGTTGATTTTCCCGCGCCATTTTCCCCGATGATTCCATGGATATGGCCAGACACGACCTTCAGGTTGACGTCCCTGTTGGCATGAACGTCGCCAAAACTCTTATTAATTGCGGATAATTCAATAGCCAACGGCGATGTTGAGCCGCCGTTGGCCATCTGTGACGCATCTGTCATCACGTGATTACAGAGAATGAAGCCTTAGTATGGGCAGCTCTCATCACTGAAATAGTCATGAACCTTCACCTTGCCCGAGATGATGTCGGCCCGCGCTGACTCAATGGCAGCCTTCATGTCATCTGTGACAAGACTCGCATTGTTCTCGTCAAGCGCCCAGTCAACGCCGCCCTCGGCAAGACCAAGAACATGGACACCGGCTGAGAAATTGCCATTTTTGACATCCATGAAGGTTTCATAGGCTGCAACGTCAACGCGCTTGAGCATTGAGGTCAGAACACTGCCAGGCGCCATGCCATTCTGGTTCGAATCAACGCCGATGGCCAGTTTTCCGGCATCAGCTGCTGCCTGGATCACACCAGCGCCGGTGCCGCCAGCTGCATGGTAGACGACATCCGCACCGCGGTCGATCTGTGACTGGGTCAATTCGGCGCCCTTGGCCGGGTCGTTCCATGCAGATGGGGTTGTGCCTGTCATGTTCTGATAAACCTCGGCATTGGCATTGACGGATTTGACACCGCCGACATAGCCACAACCAAACCGGCGGATCAGGCCGATATCCATGCCACCCACAAAGCCAACCTTGCCGGTCTTTGAGGCTTTCGCTGCGGCAACACCGACAATGTAGCTACCCTCATGTTCCTTGAAGGCATATTGGCGCAGATTCGGTGCATCCAGCCATGACACGTCGATGATAGAGAATTTTGTGTCGGGAAATTCTGCAGCAACCTTTGAAATGGCGTCTGCTTGGGCAAAGCCCACACCCAGAACAATGGTGGCGCCACGTTCTGCCATACGGCGCATCGCCTGCTCACGTTGGGTTTCGTTGGTGACCTCAAATTCCATCACCTCGATGCCGGTTTCGCTGGTGAATTTTTGAACACCGTTATAGACACCTTCATTGAAGGATTTGTCGAACTTGCCGCCCATGTCATAAATAACAGCAGGCTTCATGTCTGCGGCAACAGCCGTTGTGCTAACCGCTATTGCAGCTGCAGCAATCATAGTTTTGATACGCATCATCATTTACTCCCTTTATGACGCAGTCTGTGGTTTCAGGCCAATTTCTGTTAGTCGTTCTTGTAGATAATCATCGGCCGTTGTGCCCGGTTTCAGTAATACCTCGGGCCGCGGATGCAGAAACATCGGCATAGAATAGCGTGATTGGTTCTGCTTGGCATCTGGATTTATCACCCGATGCGTTGTTGATGGGAAATAATTGTCGCTGGTCATTGCCAGCATATCGCCATTATTGATCGTGATCATGCCGGCGTCACAGGCAATGTCATGCCAGTTACCCGCGGCATCCTTTGCCTGCAAACCGGGCTTTGATCCGGATAGAAGCAGGGTTATCAGATTTATATCTTCATGTGCCGCCGCCCGTATAGCATCGGGCTCAGCTTCCTCAACGGGTGGATAATGCAAAATGCGGAGCAGGCTCTGATTGCTGTCGGCCATCATTTCATCAAGTGGTAGGGAAAATCCCGTGCGGATGTCATCTGGCGCTTCCTTCTGGATCCATGATAACAGCTCTACTCCCAGCGCCTGAAGATCGGCATAAATGGCTGCTGTCGCCGCGCTGAGCGCCTCCGGCAAGGGTGAGTCTGGATAAACATGAAAAAATTCTTTCAGGTCCTTTGTCGGCGAGTCCTTGGCGTTTTCTGAGCGAAAGGCAAAATAGCCGTCATGACGTGGCGGCTGCACCGCAAACTCAAATTTGTCCTCACTGGCAAAAAAGCTGCCCCATCCGTCATAGATATCGGCAATTCGATCCGCCGAAATGGGATGATTGGCGAGGACGGCGAATCCGGTATCCCTTAGCGATCTGTGCAGGGCGGCGCTGGCGGTGGGATCCTGATAATCAACAGTTTCAACATTCATGTTTAACCAGCCTTTCTCATCTCAGAAATATCATCTGCATGTGCCACAAGCCCGAGGAACCTTTCTCGGGCTGCCACGTTATCAACACTTGTGGCAACCTTGACCAGACGCCTGTCTTGGCCCTCATATAGCGCGGTGCGCCCGATCTCCTCACCATCGCATATGACCGCTATTGGCACCACTTCAAAGCCAAACAGATGTGCGTCGGTAATGGCTAGAATGGCTGAGGGGTCATGCATGAAACAGGATCTGACCCCTGTTTTGCTTTGATGAAAATCAAAATAGAAATCGGCCGCCCTTCTGAGAAACCCACCGATCTGTGGTGACTGGCTGGCAAGAAAGGCGAAGTCATCCGGCGTACATTGGGTGCGCTCGGTGACATCAAGTCCCACCATCGTCACATCCCAATCGGCGGCAAAAACCCTGTCCGCAGCATCCGGATCGTTCCATATATTGGCTTCGGCACAGCCGGTGACATTGCCATGATAGGCGTAAGAGCCGCCCATGATGACAATTGATTTTACATTCCGCACGAAATTGGGATCCAGGCTAAGTGCCGCTGCCAGATTGGTCAACGGACCGACAGCGCAAATGGTGATCTCGCCGGGTGCCGCAGCGCAGCTCTCACACAGGAATTGGGCTGCTGATCGTCCGTCGGCGCTGCCTGCAGGTGTGGCAGCGGGAACAGTGCCAAATCCTTCTGCCCCATGCACAAAATCGGCTGGTGGCTCGGCTCCACGGATAAGCGGCACAAGCGCGCCGGGCGCGACGATTGTTCGGTAATAGGCCATTTCGGCAAGCCGAAGGGCGTTTCTCGTGGCTGTGTGTGTGGTCACATTGCCGAAAATGCTTGTCAGACCGATGACGTCAATGCTCTGGTCCGCGAAGGCCATGTGGATGGCCATCGCATCGTCAATGCCGGGGTCGGTGTCGATTATGACTTTATGTTTCATCAAAACCCAATCTAACGATCAATGATCTTGAGTGAATGCTAATACATCTGCGCGAGAAGGTATAGCTGTTGCAGCACCCGGTCGGGTGACCTGCATTGCCGCGGCAGCACCGGCAATGCGAAGTGTTGTCTCGACCTTCTCGCCGCTGGCGATTCCAGCAAGAAAGTAACCAAAGAAACAATCACCCGCACCGGTGGTGTCAATGGGGTCTACGGCGAATGCTGGATGGTGAAACTGCCCTGCCACGCCAACATAGTCAGCCCCGGCACCACCGCGGGTGATCACCAGATGCGCCAATCCCAACTCCTTTGGTGCCCGGCCGCTTGCCATGGCAAGCGCTGCCGCCTCACCTTCATTGACGATCAACAAATCGCAATGCGGCAGAAGCTGCATTGCGACATCCTCTTCGAAGGGTGCAGCACTATAGGCAATCTTTATCCCCCTTGTCTTCGCCGCCTCAACATAGTCGAGGGCACCGTTGGTCTCGTTCTGCAACAGCACCCAATCCTCTGTCCCACCATCATCAAGCGCCGCCAGCGCCTGTTTCATGTCGATCGCACGATTGGCACCTGGATAGAGCAGAATTTGATTCTCACCCTCGTCATTGACACTGACGATCGCATGTCCGGTTGGGGCGGTGCTTTCCTGAACAAAAGACATATCAACGCCGCGTCGCGCCATCTCTGTGAACAGCCAGTCATCAGCAGGATTTGCTGCGCCTATATGGAAAATTTTTGCACCGGCGGCGGCGAGTGCGATCGATTGGTTGGCACCCTTGCCACCAAGCGCCCGCATGAAGGATGAGGTGGTAAGCGTCTCCCCTGCTGCCGGGAAGTGTGATACCCTGTAAACCAGATCAATATTGATCGACCCGAGATTGAATATGGCCATGGTTTTGCGCCTTGTTTGTGCCGGAACTGTCCAGCGGCAGAAGAATGGTTCAATTGAAGATTAGCCGTTGTTTAAGGGTGCGTCCAAACCTTTTGAATCGGACAGAAAAAACCGGATGAATGCGATTTGGAAGTGAGAATGACGGCAAGAAGCTCCAAAAAAATGCGACTTGATCATGTGGCCACCTGTTTTGAACGCCTTGCTGCCAATCTGCCGGAGCCGAAGACTGAGTTGAATTTTTCAAACCCCTACACGCTACTGGTTGCGGTTGTGTTGTCCGCGCAGGCGACAGATGTTGGTGTCAACAGGGCAACCAAGGGGTTGTTTGCAATCGCCTCAACCCCCGCGCAAATGGTGGCGCTTGGCGTTGATGGCATCAGCCATCACATCCGCACCATCGGGTTGTTCAACACCAAAGCGAAGAATGTCCACCGGCTATCGGAAATTCTCATTGCCCAACATGATGGCGCCGTGCCAGAGGACAGAGCGTCCCTTGAGGCGCTCCCGGGGGTCGGCCGGAAAACAGCAAATGTTGTGCTCAATGAGGCCTTTGGCCATCCAACTATTGCTGTTGACACGCATATTTTCCGCGTTGGAAACCGCACCGGAATGGCGCCTGGAAAGACGCCTGACCATGTGGAACGTGAATTGGTGCGCCGGGTCCCGGACAAATGGAAGCAAGGTGCGCATCATTGGCTGATTCTGCATGGACGCTATGTCTGCAAGGCCCGTAAGCCTGATTGTGGCGCGTGCAGGATTAGCGAGTTTTGCCTCTTCAAGGACAAGATCGCTTAGGCGTTGGCGTCAAGTAAATTGCCGATCTGCTGCTCACAGCGTTCCTCATCCATCGACTGGCCGACAAATGGTGGACGCCAGGCCCATCCTGTAACGACATAATCATCACCATTCAGATACAGATAGAAATCGGTCACACACGCCGCCAGCCGATATTGCCAGATCATTACATCGGCATCGATACGTTCAAAATCCGGTAGACCAAGGCTTTCACCAAGGTCATCAATGTTTTTTCCGACGATTGTCTTGGGATGAATTGGGTCGGGTGTCTTTGGTTTCTCGATAGCGACAATCTGGTTCTGGCTGGCTTCCTCGTCCATCGGCACGGCAGCGACTTCGATCTCAGTAAGCGCGTCTTCCAAAGTTGTGATGGCTTCGCTTTCTGCTGCGGTTTCGGCCCCAGCCACAGAAAGGCTGGCAATTTGCAAGGTGTTGTCATCTGTCAACGTCGTGTCATCTTTATTTGACTCCGCAACTAGTTCTGTTCCTGATTCTATGACTGGTTCAGAAACTGCTTCTGTCAATGGCACCGGTGCTGGCGGCTCTCCGATTTCATCAGCATCCAGCGCTGTCATGGTAACGGGAGCAGACTCGGTTGTGATATCTTTCGTTGGTTCTTGCACAACCTGCTGCCAATCGACCTCGTTACCCGATGAGTCTGTCGCCGTTTCAACCGACGCCTGATCCTGTGGGGTTTTGGACATTGTCGGCAGCCTTGTTTTCAGCGTTTGCGGGCCTGTTTGAATGTTGGTTTGCGGCTGACAGGCCGCGATCAGCGTGACCATTAACACCAGACCTAAGAAACGGTACATGGATAACTTATCTCTCTCTTGGCTCTTTTTGAGGAGTCAGGGTGTTTGCTCCGTCATCTTGAGCATAGATGACAGGATTCATTCTGTCCAAACATCAAGTGTATGACGTGGGTTTGACGTGGGTTTTTGAGGCCAATTTCAAGCTTGTTGTTGGCTGGTGTTTTCTATAGTGTCTCGCCGGTTTGAACCTTGTTACCGGATAGTGGGCTTTATGGAAAAGACAATTGATATTTTGGCTGTTGGCAACGCGATTGTCGATGTTTTCTCCACCTGTGATGATGGCTTCCTTGACCAACAGTCAATTGGCAAGGGAATGATGAATCTGGTCGACGCAGAGCGGTCTGCCGCGCTATATGCAGACCTTGGGCAAAGTGAGGAAATGTCAGGTGGATCGGCAGCAAATACAGCTGTCGGTGTCGCCGCACTTGGCGGTAAGGCGGCCTTTGCCGGTCGTGTGCATGATGATCCGTTGGGTCATACATTCAGTGACGATATCATGAGAGCGTCCGTTGCATTTAATAACCCTCCCCATGTGAGTGGCTCACCAACAGCGTTGTCAATCATTCTTGTCACGCCTGATGCGATCCGCTCAATGAACACCTATCTGGGTGCCTGTATCGAATTCCAGCCAGAGGATATTCTGCAGGAAGATGCGGCTGCGGCGAACGTCATTTATCTTGAGGGCTATCTTTTTGATGCGCCGGCAGGCCCGGCGATTTTTGCCCGAGCTGCTGCCCTTGCTGCTGAATTTAACTGCAAAATTTCATTGTCATTATCGGATCCCTGGTGTGCCGAACGGCACCGGGATGCGCTGACCAATTTTGTTAAGGACCATGTTGATATTCTTTTCTCGAATGAAAATGAGGCAAGCAGTCTGTGTGATGCGCCTGTTGAACAGGCAATACCCATAATGATGGACTATGTTGAGGAGACCATTGTAACACGCGGTCCAAAAGGTGCCTTTGCCGGCAGCGCCGCCGCCCAGATTGAGGCGGCCGCGCGACCGCTTGGCGAGGTTGTCGATACAACCGGAGCAGGAGACCTTTTCGCGGCGGGATATCTTTATGGTCGCACCAATGGATATTCGTTGCAGGATTCGGCCATGATTGCCAGCGTTGCGGCAGGAGAAATCATTTCACATGTCGGGGCTCGCCCGCAGACTGATCTGCGGGCGCTTGTCGCAAAGACAGTTTCCTGATTGTCAAGTCGTCCCTGATCAGCGCAGTGCCTCATAGGCCGCAAGCGAGGCAGCCTGCACGATGTCATTGACCGATGCGCCCATCTGAACGATCTGAAACGGCTTCTCACCGCCTAGCATCATCGGACCAATCACTGATCCCTCTGCCAGTTTCTGCATCAGCTTGAACGTAATGTTTGCTGAGTGCAGACCGGGCATGATCAGAATATTGGCAGGACCAGACAGCCGGCAGAATGGATATCGTTGCTGCATCAGCTGATAATCAAGGGCGACATCCGCTGTCATTTCGCCATCATATTCAAATTCTGGATTGCGGTCATCAAGGATCGTGATGGCGCGCCGTGCCTCGGCACTGATCAGCGATTCTGGATTACCGAAATTACTGAAGGACAGCATTGCAATGCGGGGGGTATGACCCATCTGTTTGGCTTTGGCTGCGATTGCCTCAGCAATGTCAGCCAATTGTTCGCCGGTTGGACGTTCATTTACCGAGACGTCACCAACAAAAAGAGTCCGCCCTCGCGAGATGATCATCGAGGTGGCGACAAAGTCACTATTGGCCCGTGGCCCGATCACCCGTGTGACATGCTCAAAACTTGGGCGGAATGAGCGCGTCAGGCCGGTGACCATGGAATCGGCGTGGCCCTTAACCACCATACAGGCGGCGAACACATTTCTGTCGAGATTTACCATGCGCTGGCAATCCCGCCTGAGCGCACCTTGGCGCTGCAGTTTTTCATAGAGAAAATTAATATAGTCTTCATTGTGATCGGAAATCTTGGCATTCGTTATGGGAATGGTCTCTGCGCCCTCAAGGCCCAGCTTTTCAATTTTTTCGATAATTCGGTGCTCGCGGCCAATCAGGATGGGGTCGCCATACCCGGCGTTGCGGAAAGCGAGAGCCGCGCGGATCACCCGTTCCTCTTCACCCTCGGCAAAGACGACACGCTTGCGGTTGGCGGCAATTCGGTCATAGATGACCTGTAGTGTCGAGGCCGTCGGATCAAGACGTGCTGACAGATCCTTGCGATAAGTTTCAAGATCCTTGATTGGTTTTCTGGCAACGCCGCTATCCATTGCTGCTTTCGCAACCGCCGTCGAAACCGCCACGATCAGCCGTGGATCAAACGGTGCCGGGATGATGTAATCCTCACCAAACTGCAGTGCCTGCCCACCATAGGCTTCTGCCACTGACTCCGGAACATCCTCTCGCGCCAGCAAGGCAATGGCGTTGGCTGCGGCAATTTTCATTTCCTCGTTGATCTTGCTTGCCCGCACATCAAGGGCACCCCGAAAGATATAGGGAAAGCCAAGGACATTGTTTACCTGATTGGGAAAGTCTGAGCGCCCTGTTGCAATAATGGCATCGGGACGGACGGATTTGGCCTCATCCGGCATAATTTCGGGCACCGGATTCGCCATCGCGAAAATGATCGGTCGGTTAGCCATTTTTTTGACCATATCCTTGGTCATTGCACCAGCTGCCGACAGTCCAAGGAAAACATCCGCACCTTCAAGCGCTTCAGCCAGCGAGCGCGCTTTGGTGCGCACCGCATGCGCTGATTTCCATTGATTCATTGATGTCTCACGCCCCTGATAGATGGGACCCGCACGGTCACAGATGATCACATTTTCATGGGGAACCCCCATCGTTTTCAGAAGTTCGACACAGGCAATTGATGCGGCGCCAGCACCATTGCTGACCACCTTGATGCTGGCCAATTCGCGCTTGGTGAGGTGCAGCGCGTTGATCAAACCGGCAGCGGCGATGATCGCCGTTCCATGCTGATCGTCATGAAAGACCGGGATATCCATCTTCTCGCGAAGCTGTTGTTCGATAATGAAACATTCCGGTGCCTTAATGTCCTCAAGATTGATTCCGCCAAAAGACGGTCCCATCAATGACACCGCATTAATGAAGGCGTCAGTGTCAGAAGTGTCCAATTCCAAATCGATGCCATCGATATCGGCAAACTTCTTGAACAGGACGGCTTTGCCTTCCATCACCGGTTTTGACGCGGCGGCCCCGATGTCGCCCAGCCCCAGCACTGCTGTGCCATTGGAAATAACGGCAACCAGATTGCCCTTTGCTGTGTAATCATAGGCGGTGTCGGGGTTGGCCTCGATCGCAAGACACGGGGCTGCCACACCGGGGGAATAAGCCAGCGAGAGATCGTGCTGGCTTGTGAGTGGCTTGGTGGCGCTAATCTCCAGCTTTCCGGGGCGCCCGTTCGAATGGAAGGACAGCGCTTCCCTATCGAGGTTTTTCTTGTCGAGGTTTTTGCTTTTTTTGCTCATGGGGTCTCACGGTTGGGTGCTGCTGATGATTCGCTGGTTTCTAGAAGAAAACATTACAAACGGCTTTTAATACAGTCCACCTTTATTGGTGGCCAAAAGTGAATGAAATCCATTCTATCTTGGGGGAATGGTGCTACATTGTTGCAGAATTTAGGACTGAAAGATGACTCAACTGCACCCTACAACAACATGGCGAAATGTAAAGTCGCCGACACCAATGATTGCCCAGTATCTGGAGGTCAAAGAAGGCCAACAGGATGCGCTGCTCTTTTATCGCATGGGCGACTTTTACGAGATGTTTTTTGAGGATGCTGAAATTGGTGCGAGCGTTCTGGGCATCACCCTGACAAAACGTGGCAAAAGCGATGGTGGTGACATCCCGATGTGTGGGGTGCCTGTCCATGCGGTTGATGGCTATATGGCGCGGCTGATCAAGGCGGGTCACAGGGTTGCATTGTGCGAACAGGTTGAGGATCCTGCCACGCAGAAACAACGGGGCGGCAAGGGGCCGCTCAAACGTGCTGTTGTCCGTGTGTTTACCCCCGGGACCTTGACCGAGGATGAATTGCTGTCGCCTCGCCGGCATAATTATTTGGCCGCCCTTGGGCGATCTGGCGAGACCATGGCGGTGGCATGGGCTGACATGTCTACGGGCGATTTTCTGGTCAAGGAAATGCCGGATGCCGGCCTTGAAACGCTCATTGCACAGCTTGACCCTTCCGAATTTGTCGTGCCAAACAATTTTAGCCGCCCCGACTGGCTGGAGGCAGCGCCTGTCTGTCTATCGGAACAGGCTCCGGCTCTCTTTGACTCGACGACGGGTCGAAAGATGCTCGAAGCATTCTATCAGGTTGGCAGCCTCGATGGGTTTGGGGATTTCTCGCGGGCGATGCTGTCGGCGGCCGGCGCGCTGCTTGGCTATATTGAGACAACACAGATTGGCAACATGCCGCCGCTGAACCGTTTGCGGACAATTGCCGATGCTGCCCAAATGGAAATTGACCCGGCAACACGCCGGTCGTTGGAGCTGACACGCACGCTCGCTGGCGAGTCGCGGGGCAGCCTGTTGCATGCAGTTGACAGGACGGTGACGGCGCCTGGTGGCCGCCTACTCGCCGAACGGCTGGCGGCGCCGCTTGGCAATGCCGAGGATATTGTCGCCCGGCATGAACTGGTGGCTTGGTTTCTGCAACATATGGACATGTGTGAGGAGGTCCGCGCCAAAATGGCCGGACTGTCCGATATGGAGCGGATTATGGCGCGTCTGTCGATGGGGCATGGCGGTCCACGTGATCTGTCCGGTCTTGTCAATGGTCTTGCCAGCGCCAGCGACATCGTCACCATTGCGACCAACGTAAAGGCGCTTGCCGAGCCGCCACAATTGCGCGCGTTGTTTGATGCCATCATGATGCCGGCACCGCTTGCTAATGAGCTTAGGCCAGCTTTGGCTGATGATCTTCCCCTGCTTGCGCGCGATGGGGGTCTGGTGCGTCATGGCTATGATCTTGCTCTCGATGAAATCCGTGATCTCAGGGATGAGAGCCGTCGGCTGATCGCCGCGTTACAGCAGCGCTATAGCGCTGACACCGGTGTTGCATCGCTGAAAATCAAACACAATAACGTCCTTGGCTATCACATCGATGTCCGTGCCACCCACGCTGAAAAGTTGATGCAATCTGAGGCGTTCATCCATCGTCAGACAACGGCACAGACGGTGCGCTTTACCACGACCGAGCTTGCCGAGATGGAGCGGGATATGGCCAGTGCTTCGGAGCGCGCCTTGGCCAAAGAGTTGGAGATTTTTGAGACGCTTCGCAGCACTGTATTGCGCCAGGCGGCGGCGATTGCGAAGACTGCGCAGGCGCTTGCCGTGATTGATGTTGCCTGTGCCTCAGCCGCACTTGCTTTGGCCACCAATCAATGTCGTCCAGAAATACGGACAACGGTTGATTTCCAAATTGAAAAGGGTCGGCATCCGGTTATTGAGTCAATGCTTGATGGCTCAACTCCTTTTATCCCAAATGATTGTGATCTGGGTGCGGATAATAATCTGTGGCTTCTCACCGGGCCAAATATGGCGGGAAAATCAACTTTTCTCCGGCAGAATGCCCATATCGCGATTATGGCGCAGGCAGGTATGTTTGTGCCTGCCGAAAGGGCTGTCATTGGTATCGTTGACCGGATTTTCAGCCGTGTCGGGGCGGCTGATGATCTGGCACGGGGACGGTCCACCTTCATGGTAGAAATGATTGAAACAGCTGCCATCCTTAACCGGGCCACTGACAGATCGCTTGTCATCCTTGATGAAATTGGCCGCGGCACAGCCACCTATGATGGCCTGGCAATTGCCTGGGCAACGCTTGAACATCTGCACGAGATATCGGCATGCCGCACTCTGTTCGCCACACATTATCACGAATTGACATCGCTGCAGGATCGGTTGCAGCGGCTGCGCAGCTTTTCCATGCAGGTGCGCGAATGGAAAGGGTCGATCGTCTTTCTGCATCAGGTGGTTGCGGGTTCTGCTGACCGGTCATACGGGGTTCATGTCGCCCGCCTTGCCGGCCTGCCCACCGCGGTCCTGCATCGGGCCGAACAGATACTTGATGAACTCGAGTCCGGTCAGCATGGGGCGGTGGATACAAAAGCGATGAATGACGCGCTTCCGCTCTTTGAAAGTGCGTTAAATGTCCGGCAGGAAAAGGCGGCATCAACCAACGCTTCAAACCCGGTGATAGATGCACTGGACGACATTCACCCCGACGCTCTGACGCCGAGGGAGGCGCTGGAATTGCTATACATGTTGAAGGAATTGCGGGCAGCAAAGGCAGGGGAGCGATGATGGCTGGTCGTAATGTCAGGAAACCGAAGGTCAGTGACGATCACCCTTCTGCCAGCCTGTGGCGCCGGTGGCTGCAGCCCCTCGAGTCAGTGCGTGAGACTTCATCTCCTCCGCTAGATGCTGGAAGTCTGGAAATGGCAATTGAGCCAGCGATATCTGGCACCGAAGCAAAATTTCGCAAGGCGATGCTTGAAACGATGAAAACGGCCCTGTCCTCTGCGCGGCAGACACTCGCAAGCGAGTTCGAGACGCAAAATGACGGTGCTGTCTATGTTGGCCGACACGCCTGGATTATGGATCTGCTGATCGGATTCATTGTCACCCAAGCCGGCAGGCGATTTGGTCTTGATGGCAAGAAGCACAGGATGGCAGTTGTCGCTGTTGGCGGCTATGGGCGTGGCGAACTCGCACCTTTTTCCGACGTTGATATTCTGTTTCTGATGTCTGAGACGCAGGCACCAGCAATTGAGAAAACAATAGAATTCAGCCTCTATCTTCTGTGGGATTTGGGGTTGAAGGTTGGTCATGCAACAAGGACGGTGCGCGAAACCGTCGACACGGCGAGAGCTGATCAGACGGTGCTGACCGGTTTGCTGGAAATGCGGAAGATTTCCGGCCATCAGCAATTATATGGGCAGTTGGAAGGCGCTGTGGTGGACATTATTGCCAAGATGAAGGCCAGTGACTTTGTCGAGCAGAAACTTACCGAGCGGGACCAGCGCCACGCACGTCTTGGTGCCACGCGCTACGTCGTCGAACCCAACATCAAAGAGGGTAAAGGCGGGCTGCGCGATCTACATACGCTGTTCTGGATTACCAAATTTGCTTATCGGACGAATAATGTTCTGGACCTTGTGGACCAAATTGTGCTGCGGGACAGCGAGGCACGCCGCTTTGCAGCAGCGCAGCGCTTTTTGTGGACCGTGCGTTGTCACCTCCATCTGTTTGCTGGTCGCGCTGAGGAGCGGCTCGATTTTGAGGGGCAAATGGCGATCGCACCACTGATGGGATTTTCCGACAGGGGCGGACTGCGCGCGGTTGAGCGTTTTATGAAGCGCTATTACCTCGCAGCGCGTGATGTCGGCAATCTGACCCGCATCATCTGTGCTGCCGTGGAGACTGATTTTCGCAAGAGGCGCTCGCTGTGGAGTGGGGGGGTTCTGCTCGGTCAGAATGTTGGCCAGTTTTCCATTCGCGGCGGACGGGTTCACCTTGCCGATGACATCCTGTTTCGTGACGAACCGGTGCGCATGCTGCGGATTTTCCAGATTGCACAGGATTATGACGCCGATATTCATCCGCATGCGCTAAAACGGATCACCCGCGCCCTTCCATCTATGGGCGCGCAAACACGCGAGGACAGGGAGGCAAACGAGCTCTTTATCTCGATCCTGACGTCGCGCAAAAACCCTGAGCGGATTTTGCGCCTGATGAATGAGAGTGGCGTTCTTGGCAAATTTCTGCCTGATTTTGGGCGGATTGTGGCGATGATGCAGTTCGACATGTATCACAGTTACACAGTCGATGAACACACGATCAAAACCATCGGTGTATTGCATCAGATTGAGTCGAATGAGCTCGCCAAGACAGCACCGGTGGCAACGCATGTGATGCCGGAAATTGAATCTCGGCGGGCCCTGTTTGTGGCGATGTTTCTGCATGATATGGCCAAGGGACGGGGTGGCGACCATTCCATTCTCGGAGCTGAACTGGCGCTGACATTATGTCGAGGCCTCGGTCTGACGCGCGAGGAGACAGAGACCGTCAGCTGGCTTGTCAAATATCATCTGCTGATGAGCAAGACCGCGTTCCGCTATGATTTGAACGATCCGAAAACGATTCAGGATTTTGCGGATATTGTACAGTCGCCAGAACGTCTGAAACTGCTTCTTGTTCTGACGGTGGCAGATATTCGTGGCGTCGGGCCCAATATCTGGAATGGTTGGAAAGCGGCGTTGATGCGTGATCTCTATTCGCGTGCTGATGCGGTGCTGCGTGGCGCTGATCCTGAGGCCATTTCGGCTGGCTCAGCGATAGAATCGCAGCGCGCTGTCCGTGAGGAACTTGCCTCTTGGTCGGATGAAGAATTTGCAACGCATGCGTCAAATCTACCAGTGAGTTATTGGTCAAGTTTTGATACGCGCTCGCAGGTTACGCATGCCGAATTGTCGCGTGAATTTCGCCAGCAGGAGGTGCCGCTTCTGATTGATCTGCGCCCGGAGATTTCCAGACGGATAACCGAAATGACAGTTCTGACCATTGATGATGCCGGCTTGTTCTCGCGGATCGCCGGGGCGGTGGCCAGCAGCGGTGTCACTATTGTGGGGGCCCGAATTGCGACCTGCTCGGATGGTTCGGTTCTCGATGTGTTTATCCTGCAGACCACGGAAAATGAGGCGGTAAGAGATCCCCTGATTCTCGAACGTCTACAAAAAAATGTTGAGGAGGCAATCACCGGCAGCTTTCGGGCAAATTCGATGCTCAACGCGCGGTGGCGACAGACACCAAAACGTGTCCGCCATATGCCTGTTCTGTCACGTGTGATCTTGTCAAACAAGATCAGCTCGACGCATACGGTCATCGAAATCAACGGACGGGATTTCCCCGGGCTTTTGTATCAGATCACGAAAACCATTGCGTCACTCGGCCTGCAAATCCAATCTTCGTCGGTCTCCACCTACGGGGAGCGCGTTGTCGATGTATTCTATGTCAAGGATCTGTTTGGTCTGCAAATTCACAACGAAGCCCGGCTGCAGACAATCAAAGAAAAATTGCTGGCGGTTTTCGACATGGCGAATGAGGTGGCATCTTGATCACCTCATCGCTTGCGCGGTCCTTTGGCCAGATTGGCGTGCTGACAGCTGCCAGTCGTATTCTGGGTCTTTTGCGGGATATTGTTTTTGCTGCCTTTCTGGGCGCAGGTCCGGCGGCTGACGCCTTTCTTGTGGCACTGAAGCTGCCCAACATGTTTCGGCGGCTGAGTGCAGAGGGGGCGTTGAGCAACGCTTTTGTACCCAGTTTCGCTCGTGAGGCCAGAGAAAATGGGGGCGCTTCGGCACTGCGTCTTGCTAGTGAGGTGCAGGCCGTTCTTCTTTTTGTGTTGCTGGCTGTGGTGGTTGTCTTCGAGATCATGATGCCTTCCATTGTCATGCTGCTTGCCCCGGGTTTTTCCACGACTCCTGAACGGTTTGCGGCAGCGGTTGCGCTGGCGCGGATCACCATGCCCTATTTGCCAATGATCTCGCTTGTCGCATTTTGGGCGGCCATTGCCAATGCTCATGACCGGTTTGTCCCGGGCGCGGCGATGCCCATTCTATTTAATGTCTGTATGATTGGCGGGGCTCTTGTCATTCCCCTCCTGTCGGGAGAGCTTGGGGTTCAAAAGGCAAAGCCTGTGGCCTTTGGGCTGTTGGGGGCGGGTGCGTTGCAGATGGCGGTGATGTATGTGGTTCTGCATCGTATGGGAAAAGTGCCGCATTTCAGTTTTGCGCTCAAAACCTCGGCGACCGCCCGGCGAATGTGGCGAAAATTTCTGCCGGCAGCTTTAGGGGCGTTCGGCATGCAGCTGAATTTGATAGTTGATCTTATTCTGGCCTCGCTGCTGCCGGTTGGGGCCATATCATGGCTTTATTACGCTGACCGAATCGTGCAATTGCCGCTTGGTATTGTAGGCATTGCGCTCGGTACGGCTTTGCTGCCGCGCTTTTCACAGGCTGAGGCTGCTGGTGATAATGAAGCCGTTAAGACAGCGCTTGGTGGGGCCATCACTCTGGGAGGATTTCTGGTGGTGCCGGCGGTAACTGGCCTGATCATTCTTGCCGAACCCATTCTGACCGGCCTGTTCGCGCACGGTGCCTTTACACGCAATGATGCTGGCATGGCTGGCCTCGCGCTTGTTGCCTATGCCATCGGGTTGCCGGGCTTTGTTCTGGTCAAGATACTGCAGCCGGCCTTCTATGCCGCAGGCCGTCCGGGAACGGTGCTGAAGATATCTGCTGTTATGGTCATAACAAACATCGCTGGCTCGTTGCTGCTGATGGGGCCGTTTGGCCATATGGGGCTTGCCATTGCCACCGCGATTTCTGGCCTGCTGGCAGCTATGATCATGATGCTGTTGCTTGCTGCGGCGGGCAAAATCAGCCGCGCGATGCTGTCACCGTTGGTTCGCATCCTTCTGGCGTCTGGCGTCATGGCGGTGTTGCTATGGTTCCTCAGACCGGTGGTTGCGGATCTGGCATCAGTGGTGCGCTTGCTTATCCTTGTGGTGGCAGGTGGCGGGACATATTTCGCCGCTGCCGCTCTGTTTGGCGCCGTTCCTGTCGATCTACTGCGTCGCCGGTGATAGAGGCTTGCGGTGTTTGGGGGGTTGACCCCCGACAGCAGAGTGACGATAACCCGTCAAGGAACTTTGAACTGGCCGGCAATGGCTATTGAAAATGGGCGTGACCATGTCTGCGACAACTGCTCCAAAGAACCGGATTTTTTCTGGCATTCAGCCAACCGGCAATCTTCACCTTGGCAATTATCTTGGCGCCATCCGGAACTGGGTTGCGTTGCAGGATGACTTTGAATCGATCTATTGTGTTGTTGATCTGCACGCGATTACGGTGCCGCAGGACCCGGCTCAACTTCGCCAGAGCACGCGCGAGGTGACAGCCAGCCTGATCGCGGCTGGAATTTCGCCTGAACGGTCAATTCTTTTCAATCAATCGCGTGTCCCGCAGCATGCCCAGCTTGCCTGGATATTCAACTGTATTGCCCGTCTTGGCTGGCTGAACCGGATGACACAGTTCAAGGAAAAGGCGGGAAAGAATCGTGAGAATGCCAGCGTTGGGCTCTATTCCTATCCGACATTGATGGCCGCTGACATTCTTGCCTATCGGGCAACGCATGTACCGGTGGGTGAGGACCAGAAACAGCACCTGGAGTTGACGCGTGACATTGCCCAGGCTTTTAACTCTGCCTACGAAGTGGATTTTTTCCCGTTGCCTGAGCCACAGATTTTTGGGTCGGCAACACGGGTGATGAGCCTGCGCAATGGGTCTGCCAAAATGAGCAAGTCCGATGAGTCTGAATATTCACGGATCAACCTGACAGATGATGCTGACGCGATTGCGCAGAAAATCAGGAAGGCAAAAACCGACCCTGAACCACTTCCATCAAGCTCGGAAGGTCTGGAGGGGCGCGCTGAGGCCCAAAATCTTGTTGGAATCTATGCAGCACTTGCCGATGTCTCTGTCGAGGCTGTTCTTCAGGAATTTGGTGGGCGCGGCTTTGGTGATTTCAAACCGGCTCTTTCTGATCTTGCTGTTGCAAAATTATCACCAATTGGAGAAAAAATGCGCCAACTACTCGAATCTCCTGAAGACATTGATCATATCTTGGAACAGGGCGCAGCCCGCGCAGAGGTGATTGCTGCGCCGATCATTGACCATGTGAACGATATTGTCGGTTTTCTGGGCCATAAATAGCCAGATGCCCTTAAAATCTGTGAGGTTTTGTGGTAGTGTTATTTCCGCAGGTGTTAAAGGGTGATGGAACATGGTTTCCGCACAGAATCGCATGACGCGGGCGATAGCTGCGATTTGACACCTAACGCTCGTTATTTCGCCCGAATTTTGAATCGTTAGAGCAACTGCCACGGCCAAACTTACTGGAGAAAGAAGAAGCACATGTTCATACAGACACAGGACACTCCGAATCCAGCAACATTGAAATTCATGCCCGGTGTGCCGGTGATGGAGAGTGGAACCGCGGATTATCCGGCTGCCGAAAGCGCTAAATCCTCACCACTGGCAACACGTATCTTCCAGATCGATGGAATAACTGGCGTTTTTCTTGGCTCGGATTTTGTAGCTGTCACCAAAGCCGAGGAACTGGATTGGTTTGCTTTGAAGCCGTCCATTCTTGCCGGCATCATGGAGCATTTTGCCTCTGGGCTGCCAGTTGTCGAATCCGTTAGGCAGGATGATGGCCATGCCGAGGATGGTACAGATAGCGAGACAGTCCAGCAGATCAAGCAGCTGCTGGACACAAGGGTTCGTCCAGCGGTCGCAATGGACGGTGGTGATATCGTCTTCCAAGATTTTGAGGATGGCATAGTCACTCTGCAGATGCGCGGCGCGTGTCAGGGGTGCCCAAGCTCGACTGCCACATTGAAGATGGGAATCGAGAACATGCTGCGGCACTACATCCCAGAAGTGCGTGAAGTTAGATCTGCTGAGCTCTAGGGCAGCAAGCGCTCATTTTTTATTGCCGTGTTATCGGGGACGCGCGTGGCCAGCATTAAGATGCTTTCATTCCCAGACAGGTACCTGCTTCGTGGGATTATGGTGCTTGTAGCCATCAGCGTTATGGTGCCCGGTATTTTTGGTGTGGCCCCGCCTCGCTGGTTTGATCATGGCAAACCACAACCGGCAGAACGCAAGGTTGCAGCCACCAAGACCGAACAAGCATCAACGGTGATTACCCAAGTTGTAACGCCATCTGTTTCCAACAAGCTGGATCAGACAGAAGCACAAACAGTGAATGAGGCGAACGGCGCGTCAAATCAGCTGGCTGAGACCAGCGTACCGGATGCGGCGTTTGCCAGTGAGCCACGGACTGACAATTCAAATCAAATCAAGGCAACGCCGATGCCGTTGTTGGCGGCAAACCAATTTTCAGCGAACAGAATCGAGCAGCCGGCGGTCAAAGCACGCAAGGACCAAAGCGAGGTTCAACTCGCATCGGCCAGTCCAAAAATTGCCAAAATAAAGCCAAATCAGCAAAGCCGCCCGTTGTTGGTGGCGCGGGCGTTTGCCAAGCGCATCCCGGCAGAGCATCTGGATTTGGCAACGCCGGCGCAAAAGGAAAATTTCATCCAGGTGACCCTTCCCTTGATTCTGGCGGCGAATGAGGAAATTGACATGCGGCGTGCCGCAATAAAACGCGCCGCCAGCGCGGGTGACAGAGCTGCCCTAGAAAAATGGGCACAGCTTTATCGGATCGATTTTGGCAAACAGAGCACCCAGGATATAAAGCAAAAAATCCTTGTGCGCGCTGATACAATCCCGGTGGCGCTGGCGCTCGCGCAGGCGGCGGTCGAGTCAGGCTGGGGCACGTCGCGGTTTGCCGTGCAGGGCAATGCGCTTTTTGGGCAATGGGCGTGGAAGGAATCGGCAGGGTTGAAACCGCTGCAGGCCAGTAATGACAGGGCCGTTGTGCGCAGCTTTCCCAATTTATTCGGGTCGGTGCGGGCTTATATGCATAATTTGAACACGCACCCAAGCTATGAGAATTTGCGCCGACAAAGGGTGCGACTTGCCGACCGGGATGAGCGTGGCAAGGGCTATGCTCTGGCTGGAAATCTGGATCGCTATGCTGAGATAGGCATGGAGTATGTCGAAAAGCTGCGAACCATCATCCGGGTGAATGATCTCGATAAATATGCGACGGCAAAGCTGCAATAGTGGCAGCGCAAACTGGTGATTTATTGTTGGTTATCAGGCAGCAGAAACTGCCGACCATACCAGCGCCATCGACCATCAGGCCCTGGCATCGTACAATTGATACGGGCGCGTTTGCCGATAAGTGGGCCGGGCAGGCGAATCTCGGCGCGTTGGCCCAGAGTCGTAACATCTAGTTTGCCAAAAATGCTGTTAAAGCAGCGAAGCTGTTTGGGCGCGTCCATATCCGGCGCCATGGTAAAACCGTAGATTGGCGGATTTTCATCAAGCACCACATCGGCTGGCGTGACATGTTTGACTTTGAGGGGTAGCCCATTGATGGCAAGTTTCAGCCGGTCAATCGTTCCGTATTGTTCATTCATGGCAAATCGCGGCAACTCGTAATAACCATCATAGCCGTTCATAATGCCTGAATTCTGGCCAAAGGCGGCGATGAAGCCTGCTTTCTTGACAGCCTCGATGACAGTCAGGTCATATTCGCCATAGGGATAGGCAAACAGATCGGGCCTGATGCCCAGTTCGGCGATGAACCGGTCGTTTGAGATGCGCAACTCTTTTTCGACCTGATCAGGAGTGATCATGTGCATATGGGGGTGCGTTCGGGTCTGGCTGCCGATACCGTATTCGTCAGCCTGCAATTCGCGGAGCTGGTCCCAACTCATATAACCACGACGGTTGCGGTCGACAGGCTGCGTCGCTACAAAAATTGTTGCGGGAAAACCATAAGCCTGTAGGCGTGGCCAAGCCTCTGTATACACCGAAAGATACGCATCGTCGATTGTGATTGCGACAGTCCGATCTGGCAGAGATTGCCCGTCCTGTAGGCGGTCTATAATGTCGGCTAGCGCCATTACATTAAAATCACCAGACGCCAGTATCTCGAGATGGGCGTCAAATTGCTCAAGCCTGATGTTGGTGGTTGGGTAATCGGTCTCACCAAATCGGTGATACATCAGGACGACCGCATGGTCTGCAGCGTAGGCGCAAAGTGATGATAGACCAGCCGTAATCGTCATACCTATGAACAAGACGAGCTGCCGCAGGCAAAATATGAGCTTGGCCATGGTGAAATTTCCCAGAAAATGGTACCCCTTGCCAACGGAGCATACCGAGTTACATAAACTAATGCCAATGAAACGAGATCTGACATATCCACGTTCGGGCTCAATCTGAGTAGAGCATGACCCTGTCATCACCAAAAGGAAATGATGAGGCTGCCGTCAATGTGCCTGCGATATTGGCGCTTGAGGCAAGCGGTGATCTGTTGGCAGTCGCCGTTTGGGCGCATGGGGCGGTACGAGCGCATCAAGCACATGTGGCACGGTACGGTCACGCCGCTCACATAGCAACACTTGTTGAGCAGGTGATGGAAAGCGCAGGGGTGCGCTTTGCGGACATCACTCATGTCGCTGCTGGCCGGGGTCCGGGGTCATTTACCGGCATTCGGGTGGCGCTTGCTGCGGCAAAGGGATTTTGTCTGGCAACCGGGGCTGTGGGTATGGGGATCAACGGCCTAGAGGCGCTCGCCGCGCATCATGCCAGCGGCACCCCTGTTCTGGTGTCGACAGAAACGCGTCGCGGCCCCTGCTACGCACAGCTTTTTGGAGACGGTGGTAAGGCTTTAACATCAATTTTTGAGACAGAATCTGCCGATATTTTGGCCTCCCTTCCTGCCGGGCTGACGGATCTCGTGATTGTCGGCTGGCAGGCAGACGAGATAGCTGCGAGCCTCTTGGTAGCAGGATGCGGCATTCGGGTGGTGGCTGTTCATGCAGCGGCACGGGTCGATGCTGCCCAGATTGCCACCTGTGCCGCCGCGTTGATCAAAGTTGATGATCCCGGTGAGGCGATGACTCCGCTCTATCTGGCGCCAGCCTTTTTGGGGCCCGCCAAACAGGCAGGGCAATAATGGTAGTGGACGTCATTTCTCGGTCTGTACTTCCCGCGATTGCGGATATTGAGGCGGATTTGTTTGAAACTCCGCTGTCATTGTCAGCACTTGAACGGCTGTTTGATGGCCCCGCATTTATCAGCTTTGCTTCATTTGAAAACGGTGTTCTGTGTGGGTATGTGCTGGCGCATTTGACGCAGGATCAGGTTGAGATTCTGTCGCTTGGCACGGCGCGAGGGTATCAGCGCCGTGGTCATGCCAATCTGTTGTTGGCCGCAGTGATCAGTGCGACACGTGACGCCACCTGTTTTCTGGAAGTGGCAGCTGACAATGAAGCCGCACTTGGTCTTTACCGAAAAAACGGCTTTGCCGAGGCTGGGAGGCGCCCCCGATATTATCGGCGAGGACAAGGAGGAGACCACGGAGGAGACCGGGGGGTTTGTGATGCATTAGTGATGCGCCGCGGCTAGAGCGTCGCCTTTTTCTTGACCCCGCTTTGGCCAAATGGTTAGAACGGGACGATTAGTTCACTTTAAATGGCGTGACCAGATCCTTGAGCAAAAAACTTTTCGTCAAAACCTATGGCTGTCAGATGAATGTCTATGACTCTGACCGCATCACAGATGCACTTGCACCACTTGGGTATCAGACAACTGATGGCCCTGAGGGTGCGGATATGGTGATTCTCAACACCTGTCACATCCGCGAGAAGGCTTCGGAGAAGGTGTTTTCCGAGCTTGGCCGTTTGCGGATGATGAAGGAAAAGGCACGTGATCAGCAGGGCCGCAATGTGATGATTGCCGTTGCCGGATGTGTCGCCCAGGCAGAAGGTGAGGAAATCACCCGCCGTGCGCCGTGGGTTGATATTGTTGTCGGTCCGCAGACTTATCATCGGCTGCCCGAGCTGGTTGCCAAAATTGACCCAGGCACACGCTCTCGCATCGTCGATACTGAATTTCCCGAAGAGGTGAAGTTCGACCTTCTGCCCGGCGAGCATGCGCCGCGAGGACCGGCGGCATTTCTGAGTGTGCAAGAGGGGTGTGACAAATTCTGTGCTTTCTGTGTCGTTCCCTACACAAGAGGGGCGGAATTCTCCCGGCCGGTTTCCGCCGTTGTTGCCGAGGCACGCCGTCTAGTCGCGACAGGCACGCGAGAGTTGACGCTGCTGGGGCAGAATGTGAACGCCTATCATGGCGAGGCATCTGACGGAAAAACATGGAACCTTGCCAGATTGCTGGCTGAATTGGCCGAGATCGAGGGACTTGATCGCTTGCGCTACACCACCTCACATCCGCTTGACATGGATGATGATCTGATCAATGCGCACCGTAATTTGCCGCAATTGATGCCGTATCTCCATCTGCCAATCCAATCAGGTTCAAACCATATATTGGCCGCTATGAATCGCCGGCATGAGACCTCTGCCTATCTCGCGATTATCGACAGGTTGCGTAGCGCCAGACCCGATATTGCGATGTCGGGTGATTTCATTGTTGGTTTTCCGGGTGAGAGCGACCGGGATTTTGCCGACACATTGGCACTTGTCGACAAGGTGGGATATGCGTCCGCCTATTCATTCAAATATAGCCCGCGGCCCGGCACGCCCGCCGCCAGTGATGACAGACAGGTTCCTGAGGACGTCAAGGCTGACCGGCTGGAAGCGTTGCAGCAGCTGCTTAACGCGCAGCAATTTGCCTTTAATAAGGCCACCGAGGGTCACCGGATGGATATCTTGGTTGAGAGGCCTGGCCGCCGGGAAGGACAGATGGCTGGACGAAGCCCCTACATGCAGGCTGTGAATTTTCAAGGCAATGAGGACCAGATTGGAGACATTGTTTCCTGTGTGATCACGCAGGCAAAACAAAAAAGCGTGTCTGGAGAGCTTGATAACCTGAAGGGGGCAGCGTGACCGTCAAAAAAGACAATTGTTCTGTGCGCATGGATTTTGAGGATAACGGGGTTCTCGCCCTACTGATCGGAGAGCATAACCAGAATCTGGCGCATCTCGAGCAACGGTTGGACGTCTCGCTGAATTCGTTCGGCAACAGCATCAAAATCAAGGGCAAAGCAGATGCCGTGAAGCGGACGCAGAGTGCACTTGAGGATATGTACCGCACCATCAATGAAACCGGTGTGTCAGCGCTTGAAGCTTCCTTAATCGATGATGTTGTGCGCTGGGCCGAGAATGGTGTCGATGCCCCGGTGGCCCATCGTGGCGGTGTAGCGCTTGATACCTGGAAGAAAAAGATCGTTGCCAAAACCAAGGGACAGAAAGCCTATGTCGATCTGCTGCAGGCGAATGAGGTTGTTTTTGGCCTTGGGCCTGCGGGTACGGGAAAAACCTATGTCGCGGTTGCCAAGGCGGTTGAGTCACTGAAGAAGCGCGAGGTCGAACGTATTATCCTCTCGCGGCCGGCAGTTGAGGCTGGCGAGCGTCTGGGGTTTTTGCCCGGCGATATGAAAGAAAAGGTCGACCCGTATCTGCGCCCGCTCTATGACGCACTCTATGACATGATGCCAGCCGACAAGGTTGACAGGATGTTGACCAGCGGCGAGATCGAGATTGCGCCTCTGGCATTCATGCGTGGCCGCACCTTGAGCGAGTCTTATGTCATCATTGACGAGGCGCAGAACACCACCCCGGTGCAGATGAAAATGGTGCTGACACGGCTTGGGCAGAATTCGAGGATGGTGATCACGGGTGATCTGAGCCAAATTGATCTGCCGCATGGGCAGCCTTCAGGGCTTGCGGATGCTGTCGGCCTTTTGGAAAATGTTGCTGGGGTTGGTATTATCCATCTGTCCGGTGATGATGTCGTCCGGCATCCGGTTGTTGCCCGCATTTTGAGGGCTTATGAGGCTGGACAGACACCGTAAAATGGGTCCAAATGTAATCACAGGTGGCGTTGAGATAATCGAAAGCCACACCGTTTGGCATTTGCAGCCAGCATCTTGAGTGACAATGAACGACACGCAATTGGAACCTGACAGTCCGGCTGACCCTGAAACAGCAGCCACATTATGGAAAACTGATTCCGGCAACGGCATTGAGGTCAGCTATGACCCTGATCACTGGCCTGAGGAATCGCTCGGCCATTTTGCGCAGATATCGTTAAAGCTGCTCGATCATATCGATGCGGAATTTGCCCTGAATGGTATAATTGTTGGTCTTTTACTGTGTGGTGATGACCGCATCCGGCGGTTAAACAATCAGTTTCGTGGTCAAGACAGGGCGACAAATGTGCTTTCATTTCCGCAACTGGATGATGATTTGTTTGGTGATGATACGATGGCGGCTCCTGACCGGTTGGCTCCACATTTTGTTGGTGAAATTGCTATTGCCCATGAAACGGTAATGACGCAGGCAGATGAATTAGGAATCGAAATTGATGACCATCTCGCCCACTTGTTTGTGCATGGTGTGATGCATCTGCTTGGTTATGACCATGAGAATGATCGGGACGCCACCGAGATGGAAGCTCTTGAAATTGCCTTTTTGGGCACCGTTTCGATTGCCAACCCTTATGGGATCGCTGACCGAGTGGCGCGTCACGGTGTGATGTCATGATCAAGAATATTTTCGGTAAAATCTTTCCCCAGTTTGTCAGCGCGCCGTCGCTTCGCCAGGAATTGACTGATCTGCTGGAGGAGTCAACGAATCACCAAGCTGGCTTCGACAGCCATGAAGGAACATTGCTTCGCAATTTTCTGGGGCTGCGCGACCTGACGGCGGCCGATGTGATGATCCCACGCGCCGATATTGTTTCGGTTGGTATGGCGGAGAGCTTTGCCGATATTATCCGCCAGATGAGCGAGGCAAATCATAGCCGTGTCCCGGTTCGTCGCCAGACTCTCGATGAGATTGCGGGCTTCATTCACATCAAGGATGTCTTTGCGCATATGAGTGCGGGAGATGCCCCTGAGGTTGAGAGTCTGCTGCGGCCGGCACTGTTTGTTGCGCCAACCATCCGCTTGCTTGATTTGCTTCACGAAATGCGTCTGCGCCGTCGGCATCTGGCGCTTGTTGTCGATGAATTTGGCGGTGTCGATGGCCTGATCACAATCGAGGATCTTGTCGAGGAAATTGTCGGTGAAATTGAGGATGAGCATGACGAAACCATTATGCCGCGTTTCGAGGTCAATGAGGATGGCACGACAGTTGCCGAGGCAAGGCTGGAGATCGAGGAGCTTGAGAGGCTTACAGGGCCACTGCTTGAGGATGATGATCGTGACGAGATTGACACACTTGGCGGACTCGTCTGCGCCGTTGCTGGCCGTGTTCCTGGACGCGGTGAAGTGGTCCGTCACCCTTCGGGCCTGCAATTCGAGGTTCTGGAGGGTGATCCACGCCGCGTCACCCTGCTGAAAATCCGGGGTATGGCACGCTTGACGCCAGCACAAAGCGATTGAGGAGATGCTGTCTCGTAAGGTCCTCCTGTCGCTTTTGGCTGGGGCGATTGCATCGCTTTCCCTGCCGCCCTTTGGCATTTTCCCCGCGATCTTGTGTCTGGCCTATCCGGCAATGCAATTTGCACGGCAGGAACAGCGGCCACAGGCATTACGGGTTATTGCCGCCATGGGCATGGGTTGGTTTACCGCCTCAACTCATTGGGTCGCGCATTCATTGTTGGTTGGTGAGGCCGAGTTCTGGTATCTGCTGCCCCTTGCGGCACTTGGTCTGCCTGCACTGCTGACCTTGTTTTGGGTCGGTGCTGGTGCTGTTGCATGGCGGTATCAGCGGTCTGCCGCGGCGCGGGTTGGCTGGTTGCTGTTTGGCCTTGCCATCGCCGAATTTGCCCGTGGGCATGTTGCCACGGGTTTTCCATGGAACAGCCCCGGCTATTCATTCTCGGCGCATCTCTGGCTGCTGCAGTCCGCTAGCTGGTTCGGGCTTTATGGATTGACCTTTCTGGCACTTGGCTTCGCATTTGCCCCGTCCTTGTGGTGGGTAGGCCACAAAAGATTGGCGATGCTGTTTATCGCCATCCCGTTGGCACTGGCGTTAATGGGTGGGTTCAGGCTTGGCGGCGAGCCGGTAAATTCAACCGCTGTGAAGCAGGTCCGTCTTGTTCAACCGGTGATTGCGCAGGCTGAGAAATGGGACCGCGCTAAACGCGGGCAGCATCTCTCTCACATCGTTCGGACAGCATCGGCAAAGACACCAATTCCTCAATTGATGATCTGGCCAGAGACAGCATTTTCGGCGTTTGCCAGCAAGGATGGCAGCTTGCTGACCGCGATGGCACAGCAGGCGTTGCCCTTTGATGGGCATTTAATCACCGGCATGCCGCGTCTGGATAACGAGGGACGGCTGTTTAATTCTGCCGCGTTGGTTGATGCCGAAGGACAGATTAAGGCCGTCTATGACAAGAGGCGGCTTGTTCCCTTTGGAGAATTTGCACCTTTTCGCCAGTTTCTTCCCTTTGTCGATGTAATTGCTGGTCCCAAAGATTTTTCAGTGGGAACGAGTGATCGTCTGTTCACAGTTCCTGGCTATGGCAAAATTGCGCTGCTGATCTGCTATGAATCGATTTTCCCGGATCACATTGGCAGGGGTGAAAAGCGGCCGGAACTGATTGTCAACATCACCAACGATGCTTGGTTTGGTCGGACCTTGGGCCCGTGGCAGCATCTTGCACAGTCGCGCATGCGGGCCGTGGAAGAGGGCGTCCCAATGATGCGGGTGGCTAATAACGGTATTTCTGCTGGTTTTGACGCTCATGGACGCATCCTTGGCCAGATCGCCCTTGATTCTGTTGGCACGATTGATCTGATCGTTCCACCTGCTATCGCGCCGACAATATTCACCCGTTATGGTAATGTGGGTTTTCTGGGCCTGTTGGTGCTAGCCGGCCTTCTCTTTCTGAGGCTTGACCAAAAACTCTTAATCGGGCAGTAACATTCCCCGACGTGATCAAGGAGTTGCCAATGTCATACCTCTTTACCTCCGAATCCGTGTCTGAAGGACATCCTGACAAGGTTTGCGACCGGGTTTCCGACACAGTCCTCGATCTTTTTCTTAGAGCTGAGCCGGAGGCGCGCGTTGCCTGTGAGACCTTTGCCACAACCGATCGTGTGATTATCGGAGGGGAGGTCCGTGCATCAGCGGACAATTTGCCATCAATTCTGGGCAAGCTTGAAGGTGCTGTTCGAGGCGCCATCAAGGATATCGGTTATGAGCAAAAAAAATTCCACCACGCCCATCTGAAATTTCAGAGCTTCCTGCATGAGCAATCTGCTGACATCGCCATGGGCGTTGATGGTGGTTCCGACAAGGATGAAGGTGCCGGTGACCAGGGCCTGATGTTTGGCTATGCGTGCCGTGAGACTGATGTTCTGATGCCGGCGGCCATTCATTATTCGCATAAAATTCTGCAGAAACTGGCGGCCGTGCGCAAAGCCGATGCGGACTCCATTTTAGGCCCGGATTCAAAAAGTCAGATTACACTTGTCTATGATGATCAGGGTCGCCCGACATCTGCGCACAAGGTTGTTCTATCCACACAGCATGCGGATGGAGCGTCAATCAATGATATACGGACTTTGGTAAAGCCGATCATTGCCGATGTGTTGCCGCAGGGGTGGATGGTTGGGGAAGAGGATCTGCTGGTCAACCCAACCGGTAATTTTGTCATAGGTGGTCCAGATGGTGACGCCGGTCTGACTGGACGAAAAATCATTGTTGATACCTATGGCGGTGCGGCTCCGCACGGCGGTGGTGCCTTTTCCGGCAAGGATCCGACCAAGGTTGACCGGTCGGCAGCCTATGCGGCGCGCTATCTGGCAAAAAATGTGGTGGCGGCAGGGCTGGCGGATCGGTGCACGATTCAGCTTGCCTATGCCATTGGCGTGGCTGAGCCGGTTTCCGTCTACGCCGATACACATGGCACGGGCACGATCAGCGACAAGCGGCTCGAGGACGCATTGATCGAGTCGATGAATCTGACACCACGCGGCATTCGTGAACATCTGGGTTTGAACAAGGCGATTTATGCGCCGACGGCTGCCTATGGTCATTTTGGACGTCTTGCCGGTGAGGCTGGTCCGGGATCTTTCAGCTGGGAAGCGACCGATCTTGTTGACAAGCTGGCGTCTGCCGCCAAATAGATGGCTGAGCCACGCGGTGGGATTGGCGGTGCTGGTCAGGTTCCCGTGGAGCAGCGTTTCTATGGCCGGCGCAAGGGCCGCCCACTGGGCAAGACTCTACAGCGTCTGCTCGTCGAGACACTGCCATTGTTTCACCTCGACCCGGATGTTTCACTGGCTGATCAGTTTGAACATGATCCGGGTGATGTCTTTCTGGAAATTGGCTTTGGCGGTGGTGAGCATCTGGCTGGTCTTGCGTTGGCAAAACCGGATGCTGGCTTCATCGGCGCCGAGCCGTTCATCAACGGCGTTGCAACGATGCTGCGCCACATAAATGAGCAGGATTTGAAAAACGTTCTCCTGTGGGACGATGATGTCAGACAGGTCTTGCCGAAACTGCCGGATTGCTGCCTTGCCGGCGCGTATATCATGTTTCCTGATCCCTGGCCAAAGCGCCGGCATGCGGCGCGGCGCATCCTCAACCCGGCAATGATGGAGACGCTTGCACGGTTGATTAGACCGAAGGGAATGTTGATGCTTGCCAGCGATGACCCGACTGCCAAGGGCTGGCTGCTGCAAGCAGCAACCGCGCATCCGGCATTCTCCTGGACGGCACGGTGCCCGGATGACTGGCGAAATCGACCGACCGACATACCCGAGACACGTTATATGCGCAAAGCTCACAGCGAGGCACGCACGCCGTCATGGTTCCGCTTTGAGAGGATGTGCTGAAAGGCTTGTTTTCTGGTTACAAAACCTCTATACATCTTCGCATAACAAACTGTCAGCGTAAGACGGTGGGCCAGCGGCCCACTTTTTTATTGGGCAAAATCGAAGTAAAGGTCGCGCCGGAGTAATCCGGACAAAAGGATGGAATTTGGTCGAATCGACGATAAACAGGACCATTGAGCCAGCGCTGCAGGATCTTGGCTTTCGTTTGGTCAGAACATTGTTTTCCGGTGGAAAGAAGACAGGACGCAACCAATTGCAGATCATGGCTGAGCCGATTGAGGACAGAGACATGACGGTCGAGGATTGCGAGAAAATCAGTCGGCATGTCGCCACGCTTCTTGATGTTGATGATCCCATAAGTTCGTCCTATGTGCTTGAGGTAAGCTCCCCGGGTATAGACCGGCCTTTGACGCGAATTGAGGATTTTGAGAGATTTTCAGGTGAGCTTGCGAAGATTACACTACGTCAGATGCTTGATGGCAGGCGCCGTTTTGCTGGCAGGCTGGCGGGACTTGACGAGAGCAAAGGTGTGATCATTGAAACGTCTTTTGGGCGGTTTGTTTTTGCTTTTGAAGACATTGAGTCAGCGCGTATTGACCCAAGTGAGATTTTACAAAGTCAGTCCCGCTGACGCCCGGATAGCAAACAGAAACCACAGGTATAGATATGGACACTTCCTTAATCCCAGGTCTCGAACTTATTCAAGTCGCCGATGTTGTGGCGCGCGAGAAATCAATCGAACGTGAAGAAGTTATGCTCGCGATGGAAGAGGCCATCCAAAAGGCCGGGCGTGCCAAATATGGCCTGGATCGTGACATCCGGGCGATGATTGACCGGAAATCTGGTGCGATTACGCTGGAGAGGTGGATCGAGATTGTTGAGGAGGTCGAGGACGACGCAACGCAGATGAGCGTTGCTGAGGGGGCCAAGCAATCGCCACCACTTGGCGTTGGTGAATTTTGGCGTCAGTCTTTGCCACCGATCGAATTTGGCCGCATCGCCGCACAGACCGCGAAGCAGGTGATCTCGCAGAAAGTGCGGGATGCCGAGCGCGCCCGGCAGTACGAGGAATACAAGGACCGTGTTGGCGAGATTGTTGTGGGTACGGTCAAACGTGCTGAGAGCTATTCGATCACTGTCGATCTCGGCCGCGCTGAGGCGGTGATTCGCCGTGAGGAGATGATCCCCCGCGAAAATCTGCGTCAAGGTGACCGTGTACGGGCCTATGTTCTCGATGTCCGTGAGGAGCCGCGTGGGCCACAGATTTTTCTGTCGCGTGCCTGCAATGAATTTATGGCGAAGCTGTTCACCCAGGAGGTGCCGGAAATCTATGATGGCATTATCGAGATCAAAGGCGTCGCTCGTGAAGCGGGCAGCCGGGCCAAGATCACCGTTCTATCCAATGATCCGGGCATCGATCCCGTGGGTGCCTGTGTTGGCATGCGCGGCAGCCGTGTACAGGCGGTCGTGGGAGAGTTGCAAGGGGAAAAGGTTGAGATCATTCCCTACACCGAGGAACCCGCAGCCTTTGTGGTCAACGCATTGGCTCCGGCCGAGGTTGCCAAGGTTGTCATGGATGAGGTGGCAGGCCGAATGGAGGTTGTCGTTCCCGACGATCAACTCAGCCTCGCCATTGGCCGCCGGGGACAGAATGTCCGCCTCGCCTCGCAATTGTCGGGCTGGTATATTGATATTCTGACCGAGGCTGAGGAGTCAGAGCGTCGTCAAGAAGAGTTTAGGACACGGTCTGCCCGCTTTATCGAAGCCCTCAATATTGATGATGTCATCGCGCATCTTCTTGTTGCCGAAGGTTTTGTGCTGCCAGAGGAAATTGCGGAAACACCGGTCGAGGAGCTGGCAAACATTCAAGGGTTTGATGAGGGTATTGCCGGCGAGTTGCAGAACCGAGCTGTGGAATATGTCGATCAGGAAGCGCAGCGCATCAACAAGGCACTTGATGACATGAAAGTTGCGGATGATCTGCGCAGCTTTGAATATATCAGCCTTAGCATGTTGCTGACGTTGGCAGAGGCCAATGTAAGGTCACTGGATGATCTTGCTGATCTCGACAATGAGGAGCTCATCGAGATTCTTTCCGAGCATGAGCTGACTGACGATGCTGAGGCAGGCGATATCATCATGGCAGCGCGCGCGCACTGGTTTGACGATGAGGATGACAAGGCAGAGCCCGCCGCAGAGCAGGGTGACTCGGCGGACGCCGATGTTGCCGACAGCTAGGTCATGAGAGCCAGACCGCATGTCAGAGCGCACCTGTATCGCAACTGGAAAAACCCTACCCCGTCACAATCTTCTTAGATTTGTGGCCGGGCCGGATGGCGCGGCGATTCTCGATCTTGCGGAAAAGCTGCCGGGACGCGGCGCGTGGATCGCCGCGGATAAGGCGGCGCTGCAAAAAGCCGTGAAGAAGGGTCATTTCACCCGTACGATTGGCGCCGGTTTCGGCGAGATTGACGCTGAAATAGATCGTATCAAGCACCTCATGCGAGATCGTGTGATCGCCTGTGCCAGTATGGCCCGGCGCGCTGGGCTATTGATTGGTGGTGCTGGAAAGCTGCTTGCTGGTGGACAATGCGCCGGGCTGCTCATCTCACCGGACGCCTCCGAGCGGGAAGCACGACGCCTGCAAAGCAGACTTGGTACGAGTTGGGTAACAAACTGCCTGTCAGCATCCGAAATAGGCCAGATTTGTGGCCGCGAATCGCTGGCTTTTGCCGGCCTTCTTAGGCCGGAGCATAAGGCTCAAGAGAATTTATGCAGGAATCTGCATCTAGAGATAGCACGAATGGAAGGGTTTTACGCCTCTGCGGGTTGTAATCAGCAGCCTGACGGGTGTATCACCTAGCCAGAGTTAATGGCAGCGATATGCGGTATCGGCTTTGTGTCGGACGTGATCATGTCATGAAAGGGTCAGAAATGAGTGACGAGAGCAGCAAAACAAAAAAACTGAGCTTATCGAGCGGTAAGCTGACGCTCGGCAATATTGATGCCGGTCAGCTTCGTGGTGCCCCATCGCTTGGTGCTGGCCGCAGAACTGTTCAGGTTGAGGTCAGGCGTAAGCGTGCACCTGCTGCCCCGCAGCGTGGCGGCACGCCGCGTCCCGAGGCCGAGGCACCAGTTGTAGAGCCGGTGGAAACCGCTGCACCCGCAACGCCGGCCGCGAGCCCGGCAGATGATAAGCTCACGGCGCAGGAGCGCGCGGCCCGCGCTCGAGCACTTGAAAGTCTGAAAAAGCCCGTTGCTGAACCGATGGCCCCGGCTGAGGAACCGTTCGCAACCGAGGAGCCAACGGCTGATCTGGAAGCGCCTGTCGTTGCTGAGGCAGTTCCGGCCGAACCGAAGGTGCCGCTTGATCCGATTGAGGCCCGCCGTGCGGCGGAACTGGCCGAGCTTCGTGAGATTGAGGCTGAGGAAGCAAAACGTCGCGAGGATGCCTCGCGTAAGCTGGCAGAGGAAAATGTCCGTCGCCAGACACCTGAGTCGGCAGCACCGAACACCGGACGAACACCGCCTTCCGGCCCTGAGGGTGCTGGTGAAACATTCAATCGCCGCCGCAAAGCAGCCGAGGAAATGGCACCCCGGCGCACCCCGGCGGTTCGCCGTGATGGTCCTGGCCGCCGGCAGTCTGGCAAGATGACGATTACCCAAGCGTTGTCAGGTGATGATCGTCGGCAACGTTCGCTGGCGTCCGTCAAACGGCAACGTGAAAAGGCACGGATGCGCGAGGATCAGCCGCAGGTCAAGCAGGTTCGTGAGGTCATCGTCCCCGACTCTATCACCGTTGGTGAACTTGCCAACAGAATGGCAGAGCGCACCGCTGACGTGGTCAAAGAGCTGATGAAGCTGGGGATCATGGCAACTGCAACCCAATCTATTGATGGTGAAACAGCGGAACTGATCACCAACGAGCTTGGACACAAGGTTCAACGTGTTTCTGAATCCGACATCGAGATTGGCCTTTCCGGTGACGAGGATGGCAACGAAGTGATGCAGCCACGGCCACCTGTTGTGACCGTGATGGGCCATGTCGACCATGGCAAGACAAGCCTGCTTGATGCCATTCGGGCAACTGATGTTGCCACAGGTGAGGCCGGGGGCATCACCCAGCATATCGGCGCTTATCAGATCAAGACCAATAGCGGCAACACAATCACCTTCATCGATACGCCGGGCCATGAAGCCTTCACCGAAATGCGCTCTCGGGGTGCCAACATCACCGACATTGTTGTGCTCGTCGTTGCGGCTGATGATTCGGTGATGGCGCAAACCATCGAGGCAATCAATCACGCCAAGGCATCGGGTTGTCCAGTCATCGTGGCAGTGAACAAATGTGACAAACCCGAGGCCGATCCAAAGCGGGTTCGCAATGATCTGCTGCAGCATGAAATCATCACAGAGGATTTTGGTGGAGATGTTTTGTGTGTTGATGTCTCAGCGCATACGGGGCTGGGGTTGGACAAGCTTGAGGAAGCGATCATGCTGCAGGCCGAGCTGCTGGAGTTGAAAGCCAATCCGGACCGCAATGCCGAGGGTGTTGTCATCGAGGCGAAGGTGGAGCGGGGTCGTGGTTCTGTTGCAACCTTGCTGGTTCAGCGTGGCACACTCAAGCGGGGCGACATCTTCGTCATCGGCGCTGAAAGTGGGCGTGTTCGCGCGCTGCTTGATGACCGTGGTCAGAATCTGGAAACAGCGGGGCCGGGTCAGCCGGTGGAGATCCTGGGTCTTAATGGTACGCCCATGGCCGGTGATGCCTGTGTCGTTGTCGAGACTGAGGCGCGGGCGCGTGAAATTGCGGAATACCGTACCCGGCGCAACAGGGATCGTGATGCGGCACAGGGCGCGCGCGGATCTGTTGAGCAGATGCTGTCTGCCATTGCCGCTGGTGAGGCTGAGGAATTGCCCGTGGTGATCAAGACCGATGTGCATGGCTCGCTTGAGGCAATCCGGGTCGCACTGGAAAAGCTGGGAACTGAGCAAGTCAAGGTGAGGCTGCTCTCTGCAGGCGTTGGTGCGTTGAGCGAGTCAGATATCTCGCTTGCGGCAGCGTCAAACGCCATCGTCGTCGGCTTCAATGTCCGGGCGATTCCGCAGGCCCGCGATTTGGCCAAGCGGGATGGGGTCGAGATTCGGTATCATTCAATCATCTATGAGCTGATTGATGAAGTGAAAGCCGCCATGGGCGGTTTGCTCAGCCCGGATACGCAGGAGGATTTCATCGGTTATGCCGAAATCCGTCAGGTTTTTGGCGTGTCGAAAGTTGGCAAGGTGGCTGGTTGTATGGTGACCGAGGGCGTCATCAAACGCGGCTGCAAGGTACGTTTGCTGCGTGATAATGTTGTGGTCCATGAGGGATCTTTGAAAACGCTGAAACGCTTCAAGGACGAGGTCAAGGAAGTGCGTGAGGGTTTTGAGTGCGGTATGGCGTTTGAAAATTATTCAGACATCCAGGAAAAGGATGTGATTGAATGTTTCGAGCTGCGCGAGGTTGCCAGAACTCTCGATTAGAGTCGGCAAACCCATGGATAAGCCTGATCGGGACCACATTGTTGGTTGCGGTCAACATTTAGAAAGCTGTTAGCGATGGCCAGTAAATCGAACCGATCCGCCAAAGCCCCGAGTCAGCGGCAATTGCGTGTTGGTGAGTCGTTGCGCCATGCGCTATCGGAGATACTGGCGCGTGAAGATTTCTTCGAGTCCGATCTGGAAAATGTGTCAATCACTATTTCAGAGATTTCCGTCAGCCCCGATCTTGGAAATGCGCGGGTCTATACCATGCCGCTTGGCGGAGTGAATGCGGATGTCGTCCTGCCAGCGTTGAACCGGATTGCACCATTGTTGCAAAAGCTTGTGGCCTCAAAAGTGCATCTGCGCCGTGCGCCGCGGTTGAAATTTCTGCTTGATGAGAGTTTTGAGACGGCCCAGAGGATCAACACCGTTTTCAACAATCTGCGGCAATAGCGCGGGTTTTCCGCAAATGGAGACTGGATGGCGAAGAGGCGTGGCCAGCCCGTTCATGGCTGGGTCAATCTTGATAAGCCCGTTGGCATGAGTTCTGCCAAGGCCGTTGCCATCGTTCGCCGGGTGTTTAACGCGGCCAAGGCTGGGCATGGCGGCACACTTGACCCTTTGGCAAGCGGTGTTCTGCCGATCGCGCTGGGCGAGGCAACGAAGACTGTCTCCTATGCGATGGACGGAGCGAAATCATACGCTTTTACTGTCACCTGGGGCACGCAAACAACGACCGAAGATCTGGAGGGTGATGTTGTTGAGACATCGCCACTACGCCCCACGCAGGCAGCGATCGCGACCGTTATTCCCGAGTTTACTGGCAACATCCTGCAGGCACCGCCGGCATTTTCGGCAATCAAGATTGACGGCAAACGCGCCTATGAACTGGCGCGCAAGGCAGTGCGGTCAGCCGATTCTGACGGTTTGGAACAATCGTCAGAGCTCGCGGCAATGCCGGAAATGGAACCGCGTTCGGTCTATGTAGACACGCTTTCACTCGAGGCGCTGTCTGCGGAGGCCGCAACCTTCCATGTAACCTGCGGCAAGGGAACTTATATTCGGTCGCTGGCGCGCGATATGGCCCTACGGCTGGGCACGGTGGGGCATGTGACGATGCTGCGTCGGCTTGCTGTTGGCCCCTTCACCGAAACGTCGTCGATTTCACTGGATTTTCTTGAAACTTTGGAGCATAGTCCGGCCGCTTTCGAGCATATGCACCCTGTTGTGAGTGCGCTGGACGACATCCCGGCGTTACCCATTTCAGAGGACGAGGCTGCCAAGTTCCGCCACGGACAGCCGCTTTCCATGGCCAGCGCTACAGCACAGGCCCGGTTTGCGTCGCTCCAGCCAGATGCGGTTGCAATTGCCCTTTGTGGTGAGCAGCCTATCGCGCTGGTGACGGTCAAGGCTGGTGAATTACGCCCCGTCCGCGTGTTTAACTTTTGATCCACCCTTTCACGGTGGAAAACCCAAAGGAGGTTTTGATGTCGATAACAAATGAACGCAAAGCTAAACTCATCAAGGAATTTGGCAAGACTGAACAGGATTCAGGATCAGCCGCAGTGCAGGTCGCCATTCTTTCAGAGCGCATCCGCAATCTGACTGAACATTTGAAAACCCATAAGAAAGATTTTGGATCGCGCCGCGGACTTCTATCAATGGTTGGCCAGCGCCGTAATCTACTTGATTACATCAAAGCCGGTGACGTTGCAGCCTATAAGGCATTGATTGAGAAGCTCGGACTGCGCCGGTAAACGGGCATCACAGAATCCCCACTTAAAAGCTACCCTGCGAGGCAGACCGGGTTTCCAGTGTCCGGTGAGATCATACAGGGTGGCTTGATAACATTTCTTTGTTTGCATTTTTGCCTCTGTCGTGCCAAAAAGGCGCGAGATTCAAGGGAAGTCAAAAAAGACGCAGGGCCCATTTGACGTGTGCGGGTGCCCAGAGGTTCGAATCAGACAGAGATTTGACCACATCACCCCAAAACATCCCTTTCCTGCCGGTGGATCAATGATGTTCCTCTGGCTATTGCTATGCCCTGAACAGAACGTACGAGAGAGATAGAATTTATGTTCAAAATTTTCCGCAAAGAACTTGATTGGGGCGGCACACCGCTTGTTATGGAAACAGGCAAGGTGGCCCGTCAGGCCGACGGCGCCGTCATGGTGAGCCTCGGAGGCACCTCGGTGCTTTGTACCGCCGTTGCCGCGCATAGCCCCAAGCCCGGGCAAGATTTCTTCCCGCTGACAGTAAATTATCAGGAAAAGGCATTTGCTGCCGGTAAAATTCCAGGTGGCTTCTTTAAGCGTGAAGGCCGCCCTTCAGAAAATGAAACGCTTGTCTGCCGCCTGATTGACCGGCCCATCCGCCCGCTTTTTCCAAGTAATTTCAAATGTGAAACACAGGTCATCTGTACGGTGTTGGCGCATGACATGGAAAACAACCCAGACATTGCGGCGATGATTGGTGCCTCCGCGGCGCTGACATTGTCAGGTGTGCCGTTCTTTGGTCCAATCGCCGCTGCGCGCATCGGCTGGATTGATGGCGAATATGTGCTGAACCCGACTGTTGATCAGATGGACAGCTCTGAACTTGATCTCGTTATGGCTGGCACGCATGAAGGTGTGTTGATGGTCGAATCAGAGGCCAAGGAGTTGTCCGAGGAAGTCATGCTCGGTGCCGTGAATTTCGGTCATAAATCAATTAAGCCAGTCATTGACGCGATCATTGATCTGGCCGAGTCATGCGCTAAGGAGCCACGTGCTCTTCCAGAGGAACCAGACGAAAAATCTGAAATTCAGGCGGTGCTAGCTGGTTTTACGGATCAGTTTGAGGCAGCTTACAAGATTGCTGACAAGACTGAACGGCAGGCAGCACTTGCCGAGGTTCGTTCCGTTGCCAAGGAAAAACTTGGTGACCAGCATGACTCCGTGCTGGTTGGTGGGCTTGTCAAATCACTTGAGGCAGATGTTGTTCGGGGCGCCATCCTGAAAACAGGCACCCGTATCGATGGGCGCGACACAAAAACCGTCCGGCAGATTGTTGCCGAAGCTGGTTTTCTGCCACGGGCGCATGGCTCTGCTCTGTTCACACGTGGTGAGACACAGGCAATGGTCGTAGCAACGCTTGGCACGGGCCAGGATGAGCAGATCATTGATGCGCTGGTTGGTGAAAGCCGTTCTAATTTCATGCTTCATTACAATTTTCCACCATACTCAGTTGGTGAGGCGGGGCGTGTCGGCTCTCCGGGACGTCGTGAGATTGGCCATGGTAAGCTGGCGTGGCGCGCCATTCGGCCACTGCTGCCGGTCAAGGATGAATTTCCCTACACTATTCGTCTGGTCTCAGAAATCACCGAGTCAAACGGTTCGTCCTCTATGGCAACGGTTTGTGGTGGGTCACTCGCACTGATGGACGCTGGTGTGCCGATGGCACGGCCTGTCGCCGGCATTGCCATGGGCCTTATCAAGGAAGGCAAAGATTTTGCGGTCCTGTCGGATATTCTGGGTGACGAGGATCATCTTGGTGACATGGATTTCAAGGTGGCTGGTTCTGATGCGGGTATTACTTCGCTGCAGATGGATATCAAGATCACCTCGATCACTGCGGAAATCATGGAGATTGCGCTGGAGCAGGCGCGGGAAGGCCGCATCCATATTCTTGATGAAATGGCCAAGGCTCTCAACTCTGCAAGAGACGGCCTTGCTGACAGCGCGCCAAAGATCACCACGATGAAGATTCCTGTTGATAAGATTCGTGATATTATCGGTCCTGGCGGCAAGATCATCCGTGAAATCTGCGAGACAACAGGTGCTAAAATTGACATCGATGATGATGGCACAGTCAAGGTCGCCGCCGTAACAGGAACGTCTGGTGAAGCAGCGGTCGCCCGCATTCGTGACATTGTTGCGGAGCCTGAGCTTGGCGTCATATATAATGGCAAGGTTGTCAAAACGGTTGATTTCGGTGCCTTTGTGAATTTCCTTGGGGCAAAGGATGGCCTTGTTCATATCTCTGAACTGCAGGATGGCAGAACGGAAAAGACGACGGACATCTGCAAGGAAGGTGACGAGGTCAAGGTCAAGGTCATCGGCTTTGATGATCGCGGCAAAGTGAAACTGTCGATGAAACGTGTCGACCAGGAGACAGGCGCCGATCTTGAAGCGGCCAAGCCAGAGGAAGGCGACGCTGCCTAGACGGGTCCGTTGTTGATGAATATTGCTGGGGCGGGTTATAAACGCGTCCCCGCCTCGATTGGGGCACCAGGTTGTTGGGATGACTGACAGGGTGAATGTATTGGTGACAGGTGGTGCCGGCTATATTGGCAGCCACATGGTGCTAGCGCTTCTGGATGCTGGGCATTCCCCCTTAATTCTTGACGATTTTTCCACTGGCCATGAACAGCTTGTCCCTGTTGGCGTGCCTGTAATCCGCGGCAATGTGGGTGATAGAGAGGTTACTGACAGATTGTTTGCAGACCATAAAATTGACGCGGTGGCTCATTTTGCTGCCTCAATCGTGGTTCCAGAATCTGTTGCTGATCCCTTGAAATATTACCTCAACAACACGGTCAGTACGGCGCGGCTGATCAAGGCATGCGTAAATGCCGGTGTTGGGCGCTTCATTTTTTCTTCAACAGCCGCTGTTTATGGCAATCAGGATGAGAGCCTGATTGGTGAGGAGGCTGGCTGCTGGCCGGAAAATCCCTACGGCACATCAAAGCTGATGTCCGAACAGATTCTTGGTGACGCGTCAAAGGCACACGATCTGTCCTATGTGGCGCTACGCTATTTCAATGTCGCTGGCGCGGATCCTGCTGGTCGTGCAGGACAGTTATCAAAGCCAGCAACCCATCTGATCAAGGTGGCGCTTGAGGTGGCCACTGGCCAACGCGACGTGATGCAGGTGTTTGGAACAGATTATCCAACCGATGATGGTAGCTGTATCAGAGATTATATTCACGTCACCGATCTGATTGCCGCGCATATGGCAGCTCTAGAGCATCTCTTGGGCGGAGGCGGATCGCTTACGCTGAATTGTGGTTATGGTAAAGGGAGCTCGGTACATCAGGTGCTAGAGTCGGTGGCTCGCCTCTCAGGCACCAATTTGAATGTCGAGATGGCAGCGAGGCGGGCTGGCGATGCGGCGGCACTGGTTGCTGATTCGACGCGCCTACGCAACCGGCTTGGCTGGCAACCGCAGCTTGATGATCTTGATGGCATCGTGCGCTCGGCGTTGGCATGGGAACGCAACCAGCTCGGCAACGGCTAAAGTTCGCGCGGTACACCGACGGTATTGAAGCCGCCATCGACAAAATGGGTTTCGCCAGTCACACCAGATGAGAGGTCTGAAATCAGATACAGACCGGATTTACCAACCTCGTGAATGTCTGGATTGCGGCCGAGGGGGGCTGCCTCCTCGGAGTGGCGATAGATGTGCCGCGCGCCGGTGATTGCCGCACCAGCAAGGGTTTTCATCGGTCCAGCAGACAGCCCATTGACCCGGATATTCTCACCGCCAAGATCGACAGCAAGATAGCGCACTGAACTCTCCAGCGCCGCTTTGGCCACACCCATAACATTGTAATTTGGTGCGATTCGTTGCGCACCGATATAGCTCAGGGTTAGCAGGGCGCCGCCATCTGGCATCATCTTGCGCGCACACTGCGCCGTTTCGGTGAAGGAAAAGGCAGAAATCATCATGGTGTTGGTGAAATTCTCGCGGCTGGTGTCCAGATACGGGCCTTTCAGCTCATTTTTGTCTGAAAAACCAAGCGCGTGGACGACAAAATCAATTGTCTCCCAGCGCTCCGCCAGTGTCTCGAAACAGCGTTGAACCGCACCGTCATGCGCAACATCGCATTCGATCAGAGTGTCTGAATTGATCGAGGCTGCCAGCGGTTGGAGGCGTTTACCAAAGCCCTCCATCTGGTAGGAAAAGGCAAGCTCGGCACCTTGTGCCGCCGCCGCCGCCGCAATACCCCAGGCAATTGAGCGTTCGTTGGCAACACCCATAATCAGGCCGCGCTTTCCGGCGAGCAGATTTCCGGTCACGCCAGACATACCCAGACCTTCCGCAACGCCAAAGTGGCATTGGTGCCACCAAAACCGAACGAGTTTGACAGCGCCAGCGTAATCTCGGCATCGTCGATCCGGTTTGTGGGAACCGGGATGTCACCAATGGCCGCATCGGGGGTGTCGATATTGGCTGAGGCAGCGATGAAACCCTCTTGCATCATGATCATCGTGTAAATGGCTTCCTGGACACCAGTCGCACCAAGTGAATGCCCGGTTAGAGACTTTGTCGAAGTGACGACTGGCAGATAACCACGGGGGCCGAACACTTCGCGGACGGCGTCTAACTCCTTGACGTCGCCAACCGGTGTCGAAGTGCCATGCGCGTTGATATAATCTACCTGATCGATGAGCGCGTTACCGTCAAAACCAGCGAGAGCAAGCTCCATACAGCGCACCGCTCCCTCGCCGGATGGGGCAACCATGTCATGCCCATCCGAATTCGCACCATAGCCAACCAGCTCTGCATAGATTTTGGCGCCTCTGGCGATGGCACGATCCATATCCTCAAGCACGACCATGCCGCCGCCGCCAGCGATCACGAAACCATCTCTGTCAGCATCATAGGCGCGTGACGCCTTTTCTGGCGTGTCATTATATTTGGATGACATGGCGCCCATGGCGTCAAACAGCACCGAAAGAGTCCAGTGAAGCTCCTCGCCACCACCGGCAAAAACAATATCCTGACTGCCGCTACGAATGGCGTCGGCACCCGAGGTAATGCAATGCGCTGATGTGGAGCAGGCTGAGGTTATCGAATAATTCAGTCCCTTGATCTTGAAGAAAGTCGCGATACAGGCAGACACGGTCGATGACATGCAACGCGGCACCATATAGGGGCCAACGCGCTTTGGTCCCTTTTCCCGCGTCGTATCAAATGCCGTTAGCATGTTTGCTGTTGATGGCCCGCCGGAGCCGGCGATTAGCCCCGTGCGTGGGTTCGATACCTCGTCTTCTTCAAGCCCGGCATCAGCGATGGCCTGTTCCATGGCCAGTACTGCATAGGCCGCGCCCTCGCCCATGAAGCGCATCTGCTTACGGTCGATATGTTCGGTGACATCCATTTTGACAGATCCGTGGACCTGGCTTCGGAAACCGAGTTCAGCATAGTCGGCTGCGGCAACAATGCCTGATTTTCCATGGCGCAGCGACTCGGTCACTTCAGCAACATTATTGCCGATTGACGAGACGATGCCGATACCTGTTATCGCAACGCGGCGCATTTTATTCTCCTTCGGGTTTGAAGAGTCCAACACGGATGTCATTGGCCTCGAACACGACCTCGCCATCACACAGAACCTTACCGTCAGCGATTCCCATGACAAGCCGGCGCATGATAACGCGCTTCATATCCAGACGAAATGTAACGAGCTTGTTGGTCGGCAGAATCTGGCCCGTAAACTTAACTTCTCCCACAGACAGGGCACGGCCGCGTCCCTCGCCGCCAGCCCAACCTAGAAAGAAGCCGACCAACTGCCACAGCGCATCCATGCCAAGACAACCCGGCATGACTGGATCACCGTCAAAATGGCAGGGGAAAAACCAGAGATCGGGATTGAGATCGAATTCGGCATCTATCTCACCCTTGTCGAACAGGCCGCCCGCTTCCTGAATGTTGGTGATCCGGTCACACATCAACATTGGCGGCAGTGGTAACTGGGGGTTGCCGGGTCCGAACATCTCACCTTTCGCACAGCTTATTAACTCGTCATAGGTAAATTTGTTCTGGTCTCGTGGTGCCATGATCGGTCCCTTTAATCAAACGCAATTGATGAGCCTATAAAAAGCATGAAAAGCGGCATCAAGCCAAGCCAATATTGACAATCCTGCCCATGCGCATCACTTTCTACCAAGGGCAAGAGTCCAAAGAGGGTAAAAAGATGGCAACCGATCAACTGGATGGGCGTAAGAGATGACCGACTGCGATCAGATGACTTTGGAAGACATGTTGCGGTGTGCCGGGCTACGCCCCACTCGCCAGCGCGTTGCCATTGCCCGATTGCTCCTTGATGGGCGCCATCGCCATGTGTCAGCTGAGAGTTTGAGTGCGGAAATCCGGGACTCCGGCGTACAGATGGCAGATGGTACCGTCTACAATACCCTGAACCAATTTACCGATGCCGGCTTGTTACGGCGGGTGACAGTGCATAATGAATACAGCCTGTTTGACACAAATGTGGATCATCATCATCACTTCTATGATGCAGATGCTGATCGTCTAATCGATATCCCGGCAGACCATGTTGTCCTAAACAGTTTGCCCAAAGCACCTGACGGACATGAAATTCAGTCTGTTGATGTAACCATTAACATCCGATTACGTTAAAAAATTCGACACTGTTCCTGGCATTGCCCTTGCTTGCGCGATGCCGAGCGGTTTTTTTAGTTTAAACTGATTCCAAACTGCTTGACGCGTGACCCAAATTTGTGCTGTTTTGAAGAGAGAGATTGTTAATCAAAACCGTTGAAACAACCCATAAACTGGAGACGATCATGGATGGTGAAAACAGATGCCCCGTAATGCATGGGGCTTTGACGAATGCAGCTGCTGGCGGCACCACAACCCGGGATTGGTGGCCTAACCAACTCAACCTCAACATCCTGCATCAGCACCCTGCAAAGGCTGATCCGATGGATCCGGATTTTGATTATGCTGAAGCCTTCAATGCGCTTGACTACAAGGCGCTGAAGCAGGATCTGAATGATCTGATGACAGACTCGCAGGAATGGTGGCCAGCAGATTATGGGCATTATGGACCGTTTTTCATCCGTATGACCTGGCACGCAGCAGGAACCTATAGAACCGCAGATGGCCGTGGTGGCGGTGGTACGGGGGCACAGCGTTTTGCGCCGCTGAACAGCTGGCCCGACAATGGTAATCTTGACAAGGCTCGCCGACTGTTGTGGCCGATCAAGCAAAAATACGGCAAGAATATCAGCTGGGCTGACCTGATGATTCTGGCAGGTAATGTTGCCATCGAGTCCATGGGCGGCAAAACATTTGGCTTCAGTGGTGGCCGCGCTGACATCTGGGCGCCGGAGGAAGATATCTATTGGGGCATCGAGACAGACTGGCTTGGCAACAGCCGGTACAGCGGCGACCGAGACCTTGCTCACCCTCTGGCCGCGGTTCAGATGGGCCTGATCTACGTGAATCCTGAAGGGCCAGATGGCAATCCCGATCCACTCGCCAGCGCCAAAGACATTCGCGAAACTTTCGCGCGGATGGCTATGAATGACGAGGAGACCGTTGCGCTCACCGCGGGTGGCCATACTTTCGGTAAGGCGCATGGTGCGGGTGATGCGGCGCTTGTTGGGCCTGAGCCTGAAGGAGCGCCGATGGAACAGATGGGCCTCGGCTGGATCAGCACCCATGGCAGCGGCAAAGGTCGTGACACTATCACAAGTGGCATTGAGGGAGCTTGGACGGCCAACCCCATCGCATGGGATAACGGGTATTTCGACCTGTTGCTCGGCTATGAGTGGGAGCTGACAAAAAGTCCAGCTGGTGCGCATATCTGGCACGCTGTTGACCCTAAGGCGGATGATCTGGCACCTGATGCCGAGGATGCGTCCGTGCGGGTGCCGACAATGATGACAACCGCTGACATGGCAATGCGCGAAGACCCGAGCTATCGGGAAATCTCGGAGCGTTTCCACGCCAATCCAGATCAGTTTGCTGATGCTTTTGCGCGGGCCTGGTTCAAGCTTCTGCACCGTGACATGGGGCCGCGTAACCGCTACATGGGCCCCGAGGTGCCGGAAGAGGTTCTGATCTGGCAGGATCCCATCCCGGCTGGCAATAGCAGCTACGATGCGGAAGCGGTGAAGGCGCAGATCGTCAAAAGCGGTCTCAGCATTCAGGAAATGGTTGAAACAGCCTGGGCCAGCGCGTCGACCTACCGAGGGACCGATATGCGTGGTGGCGCCAATGGTGCGCGGATCCGTCTTGCCCCGCAGAAGGATTGGGAGGCGAACAAGCCAGAGCAGCTTGCCCGCGTTCTGGGTGTCCTTGAGGGAATTGCTGACGCCACAGGCGCATCGGTTGCGGATGTGATTGTTCTTGCCGGCAATGTTGGCATTGAACAGGCGTCCGGTTTGTCCGTGCCGTTCACCCCTGGCCGTGGTGATGCAACGCAGGAAGACACTGACGTCGAGTCTTTCGCCGTGCTTGAGCCGGAAGCAGATGGATTCCGCAATTATCTGCGTGAGGATTTCTCAGTCAGCCCAGAGGAGATGCTGCTCGACAAGGCTCACCTGCTTGGCCTAACAGCGCCAGAGATGACGGTGTTGGTTGGCGGTATGCGCTCACTTGGCATCAGCTCAGACGGCCATGGCGTTTTCACTGATAATCCGGACCAGCTGTCGAATGATTTCTTTACGACCTTACTTGGCATGGATGTTGACTGGAAACCAACCGACAAGAACGGCTATGCCGGAGTGGATCGTGCCAGCGGCAAGACTGTTCGCACGGGCACTCGCGTTGATCTGGTGTTTGGCTCAAATTCACAGCTGCGCGCGCTCTCGGAAGTTTATGCCAGCGACGATGCGGCTGATAAATTCCGCAGTGATTTTGTCAATGCTTGGGTCAAGGTGATGAATAATGATCGCTTTGACATTGCCTAGGCTGTTCGTCAGTGGCTGTTCGCCAGTGATTGGTTGCCAGTGATTGATTAGTTGTGACACATGAAGGGCGTTCCGGCTTTATCGGAGCGCCCTTTCTTTTATGATAAGTGGTGGTTGGGGGCTTTTCATGACGAGGGTCAATCAAGCACCTCGGTCGCAAGTACACCCCAGAGCGCGTCACGCTTCATCCATCCCCGCACATCGTCTTTTGCCACCTTACACATACTGGATGGGCAGGCTTGCAGTTCCAGCAGAGCATCTCTCTCGGCAATGGCGATCACATTGCTGTTCTCACTCGCACTGTTATGTATTTTTGCTGATCCATCAGTGACCAGCGCCATACGGCGCAATGAGAGCACTGAGCCGCGCATCCAGCCGGTTGTTCCCTCATGATCAACCACCTTGCGCCACACACCAAATTCCGCCTCGACCAATAAAGGCAGGCCGGTCTTGCTGTAACTCCAGAGGACCGGATATTCACGGCCCGGTCCAGCGCGCATGTTAACCTCGTTGAATTTCAACGTCACATAACGCGGCACCGGCAGTCCGCTGCCCCTCACTGTCAGCTTTGCTTCCTGCGCCAGAGATGGCCCGGCAGCCACCAAGAAACATCCCATGGCGATAAGACAGGCACCAAGTGCGAGTGACAAAAGAAGTAGGGAGAACTGAAAATGTTTTTTCATGATAAGCCGGTTCTGGTAGTCTTTTCGGTAAAATTATTGCAGATTCAAATCGTAGTGTGACCAGAGGTCAACATGACCGGTCTGAGTGTAGACAAGGTAGTATTTTTTTTCTACGGACGCCAGTGACGTTCGTTCCAATCTGACGAGAGACACGGATATGAGTCAAAAGAAGCCATATGTGATTCTGACCCGTACGCTGCCCGATTCTATCGAAACGCGCATGCGCGAGTTGTTTGATGCCAGGCTGAACGAGATAGATGAGGCCCTTTCGCAAGAGGCGCTTATCGAGGCCGTGAAGTTGGCAGATGTGCTTGTGCCAACCGTCACCGATCGGATTGATGCGGAGCTGATTTCCAAAGCAGGTGATCAGTTAAAGCTGATTGCGTCCTTTGGCACAGGGGTTGACCATATCGACCTTGCTGCAGCCCGCCAGCGGGGAATTACCGTCACCAATACCCCGGGGGTTCTGACCGAAGACACAGCTGATGTCGCAATGGCGTTGATGCTTGCTGTGCCAAGGCGGATTGCAGAGGGCGACAAGCGCGCTCGATCCGGCAGCTGGCAGGGATGGTCACCGACAGGGATGCTCGGGCATCGGATCAATGGCAAGCGCCTCGGAATCATCGGCATGGGCAGGATAGGTGAGGCGATTGCCCGCCGGGCCCGTGGGTTTGGTCTCTCCATTCATTATCACAACCGCAAGGCAGTGCACCCGGAAACAGAGGCCGAACTTGAGGCAACCTATTGGGAATCGCTTGACCAAATGCTTTCGCGTGTTGATATTGTCTGTGTCAACTGCCCCCACACACCGGCAACACACCAACTCTTGTCCCGCGAGCGTTTGGCACTGATGCGACCATCGGCCTATCTGGTCAACACCTCGCGCGGCGAGGTTGTTGATGAGGAAGCATTGGCGGACCTTCTGGCAGAAAAGCAAATCGCTGGTGCGGGCCTTGATGTCTACTCGGATGAGCCCAACATTCCGCAGGGCTTGATTGATCTGCCCAATGTTGTTTTATTGCCGCACATCGGTTCTGCCACAATCGAAGGCCGACTGGAGATGGGTGACAAGGTTATTATCAATATCCAGACATTCTGGGATGGCCACACCCCACCTGATCGTGTCATAGAGGCGATGCTCTAGCTTGTCTCCACGCTGATCATTTTGCGCTGCAGCACAGGCATTTGGGTTGCTTTTTTGTGGCTATTTCCATGATGCTACCATTATAGCCGTCAAACAGCATGAGCCGACCTATCAACACGCTGCCGATCCCGGTGATGAGCTTCACCACCTCAAGGGCCTGCATTGAACCGATGACACCTGTTACGGGCCCTAGTATGCCAGCTTCTGAACACCCGGGCGCCTGACTGGAATCAGGCATTGCCGGAAACACGCAGCGAAAACAGGGGCTGTCTTCAAAGCCGACGACACCACTCTGGAAAACGGCAACTTGGCCTTCGGTGCGCACGGCGCCACCAAAGACCAGAGGGGTCTTTTCCCAGTGCGCGGTGTCACCAAGCAGGTAGCGTGTTTCCACATTGTCCGAGCAGTCCACGATGATATCATGGGCGGCAACAAGTTTGCGGATATTGCCGATGGTGGCCCTGTCAGGAAGCGTTGAGACAGTGATATCCGGGTTCAGCTTTGTGGCTGCCGCGGCTGCCTGCTTGACCTTCTGGCTGCTGATATCCTCTGTTTGATAGATGATCTGGCGATTCAGGTCACTGCGCGAGACTATGTCATCATCGATGATGGTGATGCTGCCGATACCTGCTGAGGCCAGATACAGCAAGACCGGCGCACCAAGGCCGCCGACTCCGACAATAAGCACCCTCGCCGCTAGAAGCGCCTCCTGGCCGGCCTCACCCATATCCGGCATGATTACCTGCCGGGCATAACGTTCTAAATCCGCGTCACTCAACATCACTCAGACACCTGTTGATCCAAACCCATCAGCTCCCCTTGTCGTAACATCAAGGTCGCCAACTTCCACCGGATGACACTGCGTCACCGTGGCAATCACCATCTGGGCAATGCGCATGCCACGGGTGATGATAAAATTCTCGCTGCCAAGGTTGATCATAATCGCTGCAATTTCGCCGCGATAGTCACTATCGATCGTGCCGGGGGCATTGGCGATAGTGATACCATGTTTTAGCGCCAGCCCGGAGCGCGGCCTGATCTGCGCCTCAAACCCCGGCGGTATGGCCATTGCAAAACCGCAGGGAACCGCCCGGCGCTCACCGGGCCCAAGGGTAAGGTTGGCGGTGATCGCCGCGCAGATATCCATGCCCGCTGCGCCGCCGGTGGCATAGGAGGGCAGATCGATATCAACGCCATGCGGCAATCGTTTCATTGCAATGGAAATCAGATTTGATGGTGTTTCAGGATTTGGCATGCGCGGCTCCAATGGTGTCGATGATCCGCTGGACAAGCCTGTCTGCAAGCTCGGTTTTCGGCATCATTGGCCACTCTTCCTGTCCATCGCCTGTCATCAGCGACACTTTATTCTGCATACTGCCAAAAACTGTCTCGCCTGTTTCATCTGGCAAAACCTGATTGGCAACGATCCAGTCACACCCCTTGCGCCGCAGCTTTTCGCTGGCATTTGCCTGCAGATCATTCGTCTCGGCGGCGAATCCAATGACCAGCTCGGGTCGCTGTGGATGGGATGACAGCTGCGCCAGAATGTCTGGGTTTTCGGTCAGCGAAAGGGATGGTGCTATGGTGGTGCCTGGGCGTTTTTTGATTTTGCCACTGACCTGATCCCGCGCCCGCCAATCGGCAACGGCGGCTGTGCAGACGGCAATATCAGCAGGAAGCGCCGCCTGGCAGGCGGCAAGCATCTGTTCGGCTGTTTCGACATGGACTGTCTCTACCCCCGGTGGGTCGGGGATGTTTACGGGTCCACTGACCAGCGTTACGTCAGCCCCGCGTTTGGCCAGCGCTGTGGCAATGGCATGTCCCTGACGCCCCGAGGAATGATTTGAGATGAATCGGACGGCATCAAGTGGTTCAACAGTGGGGCCAGAAGTGACCAAAGCATGCCTTCCTACAAAATCACCGGTGCTGTCCGCCCGCGCAAGCCTCGCCAATGTTGCGGTGACGATGGCCTCAGGCTCGCTCATCCGGCCCTCACCCTCCTCGCCGCAGGCGGTATCACCTGCCACGGGGCCAATCATCTCAACGCCCCGATTGCGAAGTGTTGTCAGATTGGCCTGTGTAGCTGCATGAGCCCACATCGCCGGATTCATCGCTGGCACCATGATAACAGGTGCTGTGGTGGCCAATAACAGAGTGGTGGCCAGATCATCTGCCAGCCCTTGCGCCGTGCGCGCCATCAGATTTGCCGTTGCTGGCACAACTAGAACCAGATCGGTCTCCCGCGCCAGCCGAATATGCCCCATTTCCGCTTCATCAGTCAGCGAGAAAAGATCCGTGTAGGTCTTTTGCGCGGTTAGCGCCGAGAGGCTGAGGGGGGTAATGAATTGTTGTGCCGCCTTTGTCATCACACCGGTCACCGTGATGCCGTGATCCTGCAACCTCCGGCTCACCTCCAGGGCCTTGTAAGCGGCGATTCCACCGCCAATAATCAGCAATAATGAGGCGCCCCGCATCCTGCGTAACTGCACCTGTCTGGATTTGACCGCCGGCAGGGCGGTGATGCGCAGGCTCTGGGGATCAATCTGGTAGCCGCGTTCCTGTAACGCCTGACAGATTAGTGGCCGCGCCCTGTTCGGCAACGCACCCCTCGCCAGATAATTGCTAATCGCGCTTGGCCCAACGCCCAGTAGCGTTTGCAGCGACACACGCCCACCAAGGGCTGTAATCAGCGCTGCAACATCAGTCTGTGACACGAGACGCCCCTTCACAATATTTCAAAAAAATGAATTTATGTGAAAAAACTGACAATTGCAATGATGAGAGCCAGCGTAGACAGCAAAATAGGCAGGTTTTTATTTGAATTCTGGTGGGTTTGGTGCGGGCGTTCTTCAAGTTCTTTCAGGATACGTGGCAGACGTGACGCAACCAGCATGGCGTCCTCCAGAAAGGTCTCGGCCCGTTTTGTCAGGCCTGCTTGATCGCCCATCCATTGCATCGCCAGTGGCCGCGACAATGACCACATGTCGGCATGAGGGTTGAGTTGACGGGCGACACCCTCGGCCATCATCATTGTTTTCTGTAACAAATTAAACTGGGGCTGAACCTCGATCTCGAACCGTGTCGAAAGCTGGAAAATCTGGCCAAGCACCGTTCCCAGTGACACATCGCCAATGGTTTTGCCCATCACCGGGTCGGCAACAGCGCGCACCGATTGGGCAAACCGGTGTAGCGAGACATCTTCACCGAGCATGCCAGCATTCATATGCAACTTTGCCACCATATCATAATCGCGGTCCAGCATGGCCATCAGCAAGCGTGCCAGAAATAGCCTGTCGGTGAAATCAAGGTGGCCCATAATGCCAAAATCGATCGGCACAAGTTGCCCGTCAGGGGCAATGAAGATATTGCCCGGATGCATGTCGGCATGAAAAAAACCGTCACGGAACACCTGATTGAAAAAGCTGTTTGCCGCCGCCTCAGTCAGGTGGTGGATATCATGACCGGCTGCCTTTAGGGCTGGCACATCATCGATTCGAATCCCGTCAATCCATTCGATGATCAGCATCCGCGAGGTGCTTCGGTCCAAATCGACCCAAGGGACATGAATGCCCTCATCATCGCGTAAGTTATCGGCCAATCGGCCAGCGGCGGCGGCCTCCATCCGCAGATCAAGCTCGATGTCGGATATCTCGACAAATTGTTCTACGGCTGTCACCAGCTTCAGACGGCGCAGACCCGGGGCCACCCACTCCATGATATTGGCAAGCGCAAAAAACAGAAGTGTGTCTGCGCGCATCCGCCGTTCAATGTTTGGACGCAGCAGCTTGACCGCCACCTCTCTGCCATCGCATAGCCTAGCCCTGTGCACCTGCGCAATCGAAGCAGCCGCAACTGGCTCGCTGGCAAATTCGTCGAAGGTCTCAGCCATTGGCGCATCGGTCTCGCTCTCGACAAGCCGATGGGCGACGGAGGAATGAAAGGCTGGCAGACGATCCTGCAATTGGCTCAGTGACAGGCTCATCTCTGGGCCGATGAGATCAGCGCGTGTTGACAGTGCCTGACCAAATTTCACAAAACCCGGTCCAAGTCGGAGCAACGCATCGGCGAGCGCACTGCCCGCATCTTTTGTTGCGGTGCGGGATCGCACCAGCTTGTCGAGGAACAGACAGCAACGCTGCATCCAGTTCGGAAGCAGGGTGATTCTCCCAACATGTCCCAGCACACCAGCTCTGCCGAGATGCCAGGCTATTGCCGGCAATCTGAAAAGAGCTAAAACAGTATGCCAGAGCGATGGCCGCATCAGTCCAGCTTCCAACCAGAATGGATGCAGGCAACGCCCGCAGAAAGGCTGCGCACTCTAATCTGGGCAAAGCCGGCGCTGGCGAACATATCGGCCAGAACTTCCGGCGTGGGGAAAGTGCGGATTGACTCGGCGAGATAGCGATAGCTGTCCGCATCACCGGCGACAAGCCGCCCCATCAGTGGCAGAGCATTGAAGGACCAGGCGTCATAGACGCGCTGCAACGTGCTGCTCTTGACCTGTGAGAATTCGAGGCACAGGAAACGGCCGCCCGGCTTCAGGACACGATGTGCCTCGGCGATTGCGGCCTCCCGGTCGGTGACATTTCTAAGGCCAAAGGCGATTGTGACAAAATCTGCGACTCCATTATCGAAAGGCAGGCTTTCAGCATTGCCAACGCACCAGCTCAACCTGTCATGATATTTGATGATGTCGCGCCGCCGCCGTCCGGCGTTCAGCATGGCGTGATTGATATCGCTGATTGCCGCGCTGCCACCACCAGCGCGCAGAAAGCGTAGGCTGATGTCGCCTGTTCCCCCGGCAAGATCAACCAGATGCTGATGCGGCTGTGGGGCCATCCAGTCGATCAGGGCAGATTTCCAAAGCCGGTGGATGCCGCCACTCATCAGATCATTCATCACATCATAACGGTCGGCGACCGAGTCAAAGACGCCGCGGACAAGCCCTTGTTTGTCCTCACGGTTAACAGTGCGGAATCCGAAATCAATGGTCGATGTCTCGCCTGATTTGTCCTGCCGGAATGCGTCGTTCATCTTTGCTGTCCTATGTTAATGCCACCTTGCGGGCATTTACCGTTTTCTCTGCCTATATAGTATCAAAGGTGGAAAAGTGTGAATCTTCTTTCTCACCTAGAAATTCTGAAATCTGATGATGAGGCGCCCATATGCCTGAGTTACCCGAGGTAGAGACTGTCCGACTGGCGCTGCTGCCGGCACTTGAAAACCATCGCATCATAACGGCCCATGTTGGCCGACCAGACCTGCGCTGGCCGCTGCCCGAAAAGCTCGCTGACAGGCTTACAGGGCGAATTTTTGGCGCACCGCAACGGCGTGGCAAGTTTTTGCTGGTGCCGCTGGATGGGCGGGAAACATTGCTCTTGCATCTTGGCATGTCAGGGTCAATTCGACTCCATGACAGCCCGCCCAAATTGGGCGCGCATGACCATTTTATGCTGGCGATGGCGCCAGTGGACGGTGAGGTGGCGACAAATTTTATGGTATTCAATGATCCGCGCCGCTTTGGCTGGATTGATCTGTTTAGTGACGAAATTCATCCCATGCTGGCGCAGATGGGGCCGGAACCGCTTGGCAATATGTTTTCCGAGGCCTATCTGGCTGCCGCATTTGCGAATCGGTCAGGTCCGGTGAAGACGGCGCTGCTCAATCAACAGCTTGTTGCAGGAATTGGCAATATTTATGCGTGTGAGGCGCTGTTCTATGCTGGCATATCTCCCCGCCGCAAAGCAGGTTCGATCAAGGCGCGGCGGGCGCAACGTCTGACTGCGGCAATCCGCGATGTGTTGCAACGGGCGATTGCCGAAGGGGGAACTAGCTTGCGTGACCACGTCCAACCGGGCGGTGAAATTGGCTATTTTGTGCAACAGTTGGCTGTTTATGGCCGTGAGGGTCAGGCCTGCCAGCGGTGTGACAGCCGCATCAGGGCGATCGTGCAATCAGGCCGCAGCACCTTTTACTGTCCCACCTGCCAGCGGTGAGCCATCAGTTAGGGTTTGGGCTAGAAGTGGTGAGCAACCGAGATCGCTCGGCTCTGGTCTTTGCCTGATTTTGAGGTATGGCGATACTTGGTGTTGTGCGGCCAGGAAATTTGGTTGAAATGGCTTGACGTGGCTGGCTTTTCGTCCTAAAAGCCGCATCTTGCTTGAATTTTACAGGAATTCGGACGCCCCATGGCCAACCACAAGTCTGCCAAAAAGCGCATTCGTCGCAACGCCAACAGAGCCGTTATCAACGGTGCCCGCATGAGCCGTATTCGTACGTTCGTGAAGAAGGTCGAGACCGCCATCGCGTCGGGCGACGCAGCGGCGGCCCGCGAGGCGCTTCGCACAGCACAACCTGAGCTTCAGCGCGGTGTGACGCGCGGAGTTCTGCACCGCAATACGGCATCTCGCAAAATTTCGCGTTTGGCTGCGCGGGTGAAGGCGCTCGCCGCCTAGCGTCCATTGTGGATAGGGCATCGTCTGACGGTGCTCCTGATGGCATGAGATGACATGACAGTTGTTCAGAGGCTTTGATCATACAGATCAGGGCCTTTTTCTTTGCCAAGGGCTCACCCGGTCGGGTAGTGGCGCAAACTCATGTCGCCGCAGCCCGTTCGAAAGAGGCGCACTTGCATCCAGCTTTTCAAGCGCTTTGTAACAAGCTGCCGATTCGGCTGTTGAAAAATAGTGATTTGTTCTACTGGAGACGGTTTTCGTGACAAAATTGTGTCAACAAAAATAACTGCATTTCAGCCCACTTTATTTTCCGATTCTGCTGGTTCTGCATCTTGCGTGGCGTCCCCCAGAGTCGGTATTGTCTATTCATAGATACTGATCGCCCGATCACGTACCGAAAAACAAATCATAACAGAATCCGGGGGGATCAATGTCGGCTGACCATGAAAATGATATGACTCCTCATGGTGTGGCTGATTTTGGTGGCGCGGAGCCACGAATGCAGGGCCCCGCAAATTCTGGCACCGAGACATCCTCATCTGACCTTGAAAAAGCCTGGGGCCGCGTAACTGAACGGTTGCGCCGCGATATCGGTGATGCAGCCTGGCGAAATTGGATCAAGCCGTTGCGCGTCAGTCGTCTGCAGGATGGCACGCTTACCCTTGAAGCAGGATCATCTCTTGCCAGGGACCGTGTCAGTAGCCAATATGCGGACCGGTTGCGGGTCATTTCTGCTGCGGAATATGGCGCAAAACATGGCAGTGTAAAACAGATTGAGGTGAAACTGGCTGCGTCTGCCATCACCGAAAACAGACGCAAGGACAATGTGCAGCAGGCTACCGAAACCGGTGGCCGTAAAGCGCCGAATGAAACAGCGGGCGACGATCTGACCGCCGGTCTGGATCCACGCTACACATTTGCCAATTTTGTTGTTGGCAAGCCAAATGAGTTGGCATTCGCTGTTGCCCGACGTACGGCGGAGAGCGAGCGGGTCTCGTTTAATCCCCTGTTCCTTTATGGAGGTGTCGGCCTTGGCAAGACGCATCTGATGCATGCCATTGCCTGGCAGATTCGCGAGCAATCGCCTGGGCGCAAGGTGATGTATTTATCTGCCGAAAAATTCATGTACAGGTTTGTCCGCGCACTGCGGTTTCGCGACACCATGTCATTTAAGGAACAATTCAGGTCTGTTGATGTTTTGATGATTGATGATGTGCAGTTCATCAGCGGTAAAGAATCAACGCAGGATGAGTTTTTCCACACCTTCAACGCTCTGGTCGAAGGTGGGCGTCAGGTTATTGTTTCGGCCGACAAATCGCCAACTGATCTTGAGGGGATGGAAGAGCGGCTGCGGTCGCGGCTTGGCTGGGGCATGGTGGCGGATATCCATCCGGCCGACTATGAATTGCGTCTCGGGATTCTGCAGGCCAAGGCTGAACAGATGCAAGTGAGGATTCCAGACAAGGTTCTGGAGTTTCTGGCGCATCGCATCGCCAGCAATGTTCGTGAGCTCGAGGGTGCGTTGAACCGTATTGCCGCACACGCCATGTTGATCGGGCGTGAAATCACTATCGAAAGCGCGGCTGACCTGCTCAGTGACCTGTTGCGCGCCAGCAGCCGACAGATTAGCGTCGAAGCAATCCAGAATCGGGTGGCTTCGCATTATGGCGTTCGTGTTGCCGAGATGTTTTCACCGCGACGCGCGCGCAACATTGCGCGCCCACGGCAGGTGGCGATGTTTCTGGCGAAAAACCTGACGTCGCTCTCATATCCTGAAATCGGCCGCCAATTCGGGGGGCGGGACCATACGACGGTGATGCATGCGGTGCGTACCATCGAAGGCCTTCTCAACAGTGATCAGGTAGTGGCCGAGGATGTTCAGCTTCTAAAATCCCTGCTATCTGCTTGACAGGCATAAAATGGGTTTGAAAACTGGCCACCCATCCGCTTGATGGGGCTTGGGGAGTCGGTATTTCACCGCCTGTTTCATTGCCTGCCACATCGCCTGTTTCATTGCCTATGTAACCCCCATCAAAAACTCAATATTTTGATGTTTGTTTGTTAATTTCATGCTATATTTTGTGGGATTATGTCTGATTGGGTTGCGTCTCAAATTGCCCGATGTGCCCTTGGACCGGTGGGTGCTGTGTGTGAATGTAAAAACCGCCCTGTAGCCGTCACGAGAAGCAAAGAGAAAGCTGATGAAACTAACCATAGATCGTATGAGTCTTTTGCGCCCACTTGGTCATGTGCAGTCTGTTGTTGAGCGTCGCAATACCATCCCCATCCTTGCCAATGTTGTGCTCGAAGCGCGCAATGGCACACTTGCAATGACCGCGACCGACATGGATATGGATATTGCTACAGAGGTTGGCTGCTCGGTTGCCACTGATGGGACGACTACGGTATCAGCCCATATGCTGTATGACATTGCCCGCAAGCTGCCTGATGGTGCCGAGGTCGAGCTTTTGGTCGCTGATGGCCATGTAACTATCAGCGCGGGCCGGTCAAATTTTCGCCTGCCAACCCTGCCAGTCGAGGATTTTCCCGCAATCAGCGCTACCGAGATGCCGGTTAGTTTCATCGTCACGGCGGCTGACATTCGTGATCTCATTGACGCTACCCGGTTTGCGATCTCTACCGAAGAGACCCGCTATTACTTGAATGGCATCTATCTGCATAAAGCGGAGTCTGGCGATCTGTGTGCGGTGGCTACCGATGGACATCGGCTGGCGATGACACGCCAGGCGCTGCCATCTGGTGCCGCTGCAATGCCATCGATCATTCTGCCACGCAAGGCGGTCACCGAATTGCGCAAGCTGCTTGATGATTTTGAGGGTGATGTCACCATTTCGCTATCGGACACGCGGGCGGAATTTGGGTTTGGAACGGTGCGCCTGAAGAGCAAGCTGATTGACGGCACATTCCCTGATTACACACGCGTCATCCCGCAGGGAAATGACCGGATCATGCAGGTTGATGTGGCGGCGTTCTCGGCGGCAGTTGACCGTGTGTCGACAATTTCCTCGGAAAAGTCGCGTTCGGTGAAGCTGAAGTTGCAGGCAGGCATCCTTAACCTGTCGGCAAGCAGCACTGATGCGTCCAGCGCGGTTGAGGAACTGGAAGTTAGTTATGATGGTCCGGAAATGGAAATCGGTTTCAACGCGCGCTACCTGATGGACATTGCTGGTCAGGTGATGGGCGATACGATTGAGTTTGCGCTGGCTGATCAGGGATCGCCGAGCCTCGTTCGCTCTCCGGGCGATGAGGCAACCCTGTTTGTTCTGATGCCAATGCGGGTGTGAGTGTTCTTTGGCGGGTGTTTTGCAAAATTTGAAAGCAGTGGACGAAGCGCCAGCAACCACACCCGGCCTGTTTCTGTCATCGATAAGCATCCACGATTTTCGCAATTATGCGGATGCGCGGATCGAGATTTCACCGGGACCTGTCCTTGTTCTGGGGCCAAATGGTATTGGCAAGACAAATCTGTTGGAGGCGCTCTCGCTTCTCGCGCCCGGCCGGGGTATGCGCCGTGCCCGCGCGGAGCATCTTGGCCGCCATGGCACCAGCGGCGCCTGGGGCGTTGCCGCAACAATGCAGTCATCGGATGGCCCCTGCCAGATCGGCACGGGTGTTCCGCCAGATTCCGAGACTGGGCGCAGGATCATGCGCCTGAATGGTGATACCGTATCGCAGGCTGAAATCGGTACCCTGTTATCGGCATCCTGGCTGACCCCGCAGATGGATGGGGTTTTTGTGGACAGCCCAGGAGCCCGCAGACGGTTTCTGGACAGATTGGTCATTGCGTTCGATCCGGCCCATATTGCGCGCACCAGTCGATATGAAAAATCTCTGCGTGAGCGCGCTGTTCTGCTCAGTGAGGGGCGCGGTGATGATGCTTGGCTGTCCGCGCTTGAGCTTACGCTTGCTGAAACGGCTGTGGCTATTACTGCGGCAAGATTGGCGCTGATCGAGGATCTGAATGTTGAGGCGGAGCATGGATGGTTCGGCTTTCCAGGCGCGCGCCTTGACCTTGCGGGCGATACTGAGAGCTGGCTTGCCAGTATGTCGGCCCTTGCCGTTGAGGAACAGGTGGCGGCCGCAGCGCGGCAAGCCCGGCTGCGCGGTGATAAAACCATGCCAGGTCCGCATGCCAGCGAGCTTGGAGCAACGCATCTGCAAACCGGAACGCCGGCTGTGCTGGCCTCAACCGGCCAACAGAAAGCGCTGTTGATTGCCGTCACTCTGGCGCATGCCCGCCTGCAGCAACGGCGTTTGGGCCGGCCACCATTGATGCTGCTTGATGATGTCGCAGCCCATCTTGATATCGAGCGTCGGCTGTCATTGTTCGACGCTGTTGGCGGGCTTGGCGCGCAAAGCTGGTTCAGTGGTACGGATATTGATGATTTTAGTGGATTGCGGGATCAGGCCCAGTTAATCCGGATTGCTGTTGTTGACACCGATGGTGGCTTGGCAACAATTGAGGTGATGTGATGAGTGAAGATGATAGCGCGATTACAGATCAAAATGCTGACTATGGCGCCGACTCGATCAAGGTTCTGAAGGGTCTTGACGCAGTTCGCAAACGCCCGGGTATGTATATTGGTGACACTGATGATGGCTCGGGTCTACACCACATGGTTTATGAGGTCGTGGACAATGCAATTGACGAGGCGCTTGCCGGACATTGCGATGTTGTCCAAGTCGTCCTCAATGCCGATGGCTCGGTCACCGTCACCGACAATGGACGCGGTATTCCTGTTGATATCCATTCTGAGGAAGGTGTGTCAGCTGCCGAAGTGATCATGACCCAGCTCCATGCCGGCGGAAAGTTTGACAATAATTCCTACAAGGTCTCTGGCGGCTTGCACGGTGTTGGTGTTTCGGTCGTTAACGCGCTCTCACAATGGCTGACACTGGCTATTTTCCGTGATGACAAGGAACACAGGCTGACGTTCCGACATGGTGAAGCCGAGGGTGCGCTGCAAATCGTTGGTGATGCCAAGGGCCAATCGGGAACGCATATCACCTTCATGCCCTCAACCGAGACATTTTCCGCCACCAAATTCGATTTTGCCACGCTGGAGCATCGGTTGCGCGAGCTGTCATTTCTCAATTCCGGTGTGCGAATCAAACTTGCCGATGACCGTTCTGCTGAACAACGTGTTTCGGAATTTTTCTATGAAGGTGGGTTGATGGCCTTTGTCGAATGGCTCAACCGGTCGCGCACAGCCATGCATGATACCATCACTCTTGAAAGCACCCGCGATGACATCACGGTCGAGCTGGCAATGAGCTGGACGGACTCTTTCCATGAAAATACGCTGTGCTTCACCAATAATATTCCCCAACGCGATGGCGGCGCGCATCTGGCTGGTTTCCGGGGGGCGATGACCCGTGTCGTGAATGCCTATGCGCAATCATCAGGCATTGCCAAAAAGGAAAAGGTACAGCTTACGGGTGAGGATTCACGCGAGGGTCTGACTGCGATTGTGTCGGTAAAGGTGCCCGATCCAAAATTCTCATCACAGACGAAGGACAAGCTTGTGTCCTCCGAGGTCCGTCCAATCGTTGAACAGGCCGTTGCTGATTGCCTCAATCAATGGTTTGAAGAGCATCCAGCAGATGCGCGCAAGATTGTGTCAAAGGCTTATGAGGCCGCCGCCGCCCGCGAGGCTGCGCGCAAGGCGCGTGATCTGACGCGGCGCAAGGGGGTAATGGATATTGCCAGCCTGCCGGGCAAACTGGCTGATTGTCAGGAGCGTGATCCAGCAAAGTCAGAGATCTTTCTTGTCGAGGGTGACTCGGCGGGTGGATCGGCCAAACAGGGTCGTGATCGCGCCAATCAGGCCATTCTACCGCTGCGTGGCAAGATTTTGAACGTTGAACGGGCGCGCCTCGACAAGATGCTTTCCTCTGCCGAGATTGGCACCTTGATCACGGCGATTGGCGCCGGTGTCGGCAATGCCGAGATGGATATCGAAAAAGCCCGCTATCACAAGATTGTCATCATGACGGATGCTGATGTCGATGGCTCGCACATCCGGACGCTACTTTTAACCTTCTTCTTTCGTCATATGCGACCCCTCATTGAGAAAGGTTATCTCTATATCGCACAACCGCCATTGTTCCGCGCCAAACGGGGCCAGTCCGAAGTTTATCTTAAGGACCAGCGGGCACTCGACGGCTATTTGATGGATGCTGGTCTGAGAGATGCGGTTCTCACACTCGCTGACGGAGCGCAGATTGGTGGTGAGGAGCTGCGCGAGCTGGCCAACAAGGCGACCCATGCAAGCCGTTTGATCGAACAGGTAGGACGGCATCTCGGCAATAAGGAGGTCGTTGAACAAGCGGCGATTGCTGGCCTTTTGTCGCCTGGTACGCTTGATAGCATCGATGCCGCGGAGTATCTGGCAAAGCGGCTTGAGGGTCAGGCAGACGCTCTGGAAAAAGGGTGGACAGGCAGTGTTGAGGGTGCGGGCGAATCGGCGGCTCTCATCATCCAGCGCCGGTTGCGTGGCATTACTGAACGCTATGCCATAGACCGACGCCTTCTGGGACATGCTGAAACACGCCAGCTGGATGAGATGGCCGCGCATTTGCAACAGATTTATGGCAAGCCTGCAACGCTGCGCCTTGGTCAAACCCAGACAAACTTGAACGGTCCTTCGGCCTTTTCCCAGGCGATTTTCCAGACAGGGCGCAAAGGAGCACAGATTTCTCGCTACAAGGGTCTGGGTGAGATGAATCCTGAGCAGTTATGGGAAACCACGCTGGACCCGGACCAGCGAATTTTTCTACAGGTCTCGATCGATCAGGAAGAGGAAGCAGATAATGCCTTTTCAACGCTGATGGGTGAAGCCGTTGAAGCGCGCCGGAACTTCATTCAGGAAAACGCCCTTCGCGTGGCAAATCTGGATGTCTGATAGATGCCGCCGAGGGGCCGGCACTGGCAGAGGGAGATGAAGACGCCTATCTAATGGATGAAACCAATGTAGGAACAACTCGTGTTGTCAGAGATCAATAACCGCTCACAAGGTCGTGCCTACTCTCCCATTGATGCAAGGTTAATCCTTAACATTCGCTGGTTGGCGATCTTCGGCCAGCTTGCGGCGTTGCTCTACACCTTTTTCATCGTCAAGCTGGAAATCCCTATTGGGCCGGCATTGTTCGTCATCGGCCTCTCGGTGGCGATGAATGTCTGGCAGACGCGCCGCACCACCGTTACCCGCCGTAAGGATGATCAGAATTTTGCCGCTTTATCCTATGATGTGGTGCAGCTGGCAGTGCTGTTGTATTTTACCGGTGGCCTGTTGAACCCCTTCTGTATCCTGTTTCTGGCGCCGGTTTTTGTCTCGGCGGCGATTTTGCGGCGGCGCGAGGCGGCGATATTGGTCGGACTTGTTGTTGTCTGTGTCAGTCTGCTTGCCGTCTATAACTATCCCCTACCGTGGGGTAATGAACCGATTTTGCAGCAAAAGCTGTATCTTGCGGGGCTTTGGTTGTCGCTACTTCTCTCAGCGGTTTTCATCGGTGTCTATGCATGGTGGGTGGCGTCGGGAGCGCGCCAGTTGAGCGAGGAATTGTCCGAGGCGCGCCTCAATTTTGCCGAAGAGCAGCAGGCGGTTGCCCTTGGTGCCCTCGCCACATCGGCGGCACATAAGCTGGGCACGCCGTTGAACACCATTACGGTGATTACACATGAGCTTGAGCGCGAGATTCATCCAGATGATCCGATCTATGAGGACGTTCAGCTTTTGCGCTCAGAGGCCGAGCGGTGCCGTATCATTTTGCGTGAACTGGATGAGTATAAACTTGTTGAAAGTCCGGATGCTGATACGGATATCAGCATCGCAGCGTTCCTGCGTGAAATTCTTGATGAACGGATAGAGAAAAGCGAGATCGCCTTTTTTATCCAAATCAACCCCCAAGACAGTGGTGCTTTACCGCAAATTCGCCGCCGCCCGGAGATCGTACAGGCGCTTGATGACGTCTTTCGCAATGCGGAAACTTTTGCCAACTCACGTGTAACTGTCTCTGCAAATCACAGCCAGCAAAATCTGCAAATCGTTGTTGCGGATGATGGCGAAGGCTTTCCCAATGATGTTTTGGCCCGCGCCGGTCAACCCTGGAATTCGACACGACAGGGTGATGAAGGACATCGTGGATTGGGTATTTTTATCGCCCAGACCTTGATTGAGGCGGTTGGCGGCTCAATATTATTCGGAAATAGCGTTGCCGGCGGCGGTGAAGTAAAAATTATTTTACCTATGTCCGCTTTAATCGGGCGCGCTGGGAACCAGTTAACGCCGTAATGTTGTGATCGGGTACAGGGTAAACACACCATGTCAGATAAAACCTTGATGATTCTTGATGATGATGGCCCCCTGCGCAATCGGCTTCGCCGTGCCATGGAAAGTCGTGGCTTTGATGTGCTAGATGCGGGAACCGTCTCTGAAGGCGCCGAAATTGTCCGGAAGGAGGCGCCGGCCTACGCGATCCTTGACATGAAGCTCGAGGATGGTAGCGGCCTGAACCTTGTTCAGGATCTGAACAAAAAACGCCCGGATTGCAAGATTGTGATGTTGACAGGTTTTGGCAATATCGCGACAGCGGTTGCGGCTGTAAAGGCAGGGGCATTGGATTACCTGCCCAAACCGGCGGATCCTGATGCGATTGCCGCTGCGCTCCTGCAATCGGGTGACGGTATGCCGCCGCCACCTCAAGACCCGATGAGTGCAGACCGCGTCAGATGGGAGCATATCCAACGCGTTTATGAGCAGTGTGGCCGAAATGTCTCGGAAACGGCTCGCCGGTTGCGTATGCATCGGCGTACCCTCCAGCGGATCCTCAGCAAACACGCTCCGCGCAGCTGATTCGTTTTACGGAGCAGGTGTTTTGCAATACCCTGCCCGCATTGTCTTTATCTTCGTTAGACTGGAATTGTAGTGGATGTTTCCGCCCTGTTTGCGCTTGGCGCTGCACTGTGCTGGACAATGGCCGCGCTGTTTGGCCACCGGCCAGCCCGTGAACTTGGCTCGCTGCATTTCAACAGGCTCCGAATGCTGGCGGCAATTGTCATTCTGTGTGTTTTGATGATCCTCAGCGGACGTTCTTTCAGCCTTGAAGCATCACATTTCTGGCCGCTTGTTTTATCCAGTCTGTTTGGCATCGTGATGGGTGATTTTTTCCTTTTTGCTGCAATGCGTCGGCTCGGTCCCCGGCGAACGAACATTCTGTTTGCAACAAATGCGCCGATCGCAGCATGTTTGGGGTGGTTTATCCTCGGAGAGGGGATCAGTTTTGAAGTCCTGCTTTCTGTGCTTTTGGGCTTTCTCGGTGTGGTTCTTGCGATCATCTATGGCAAACGCCGTGATCTTGCGCATATCTGGGAAGCAGTCACGCCGCCACTGTGGGTCGGTGTGATGCTTGGCATAATGGCGGCAGTGGGGCAGTCGCTTGGTGTTCTGCTGGTCCGTCCGGCGATGGCGGATGGGGTCGATCCGGTTTTGGCCGGGCTGGTGCGTGTGCTTGTTGCCGCGCTCGTTTTCTGGGCGAGCTACGGCGTTGACCGGCAGCAATGGCAGCGCCCGCTTTGGCCTGGCAAGAAAACCCTTCTCTTTGTTGCGATTAATGGTTTGTTTGGCCTTGGTGTCGGCGCTGCTTTCTTCCTTGAGGCGCTGGAATTTGGCTCGATTGCCAAGGTGACAATTCTGTCGGCAACGACGCCAGTTCTGATCTTGCCATTTGTCTGGATGCGTACGGGGGTTGTTCCGGCGGCAGGCGCGTGGGTTGGCGCCCTGCTCGTTGTTGCCTGCTCGGCGGTGCTGGTCTTCTAGCACGCGACAAATGCAGGGGATGGTGCCACGGATTAATTTGACCAAACCTGACGCGATGCGGCTACCACCCTCCCTTCACAATCTGCTGACCCTGCTATTTCTCTCGTTACTCTGGTCCTCATCGCTACCTACGATCAAGATAGCTGTTGCGGAGACGGGACTGGTCACATTGGCTGCATCACGCGCGGTCATCGGGTTTTTCACCATCGCCTGTTTGTTGCCTTTTCTTGGCCGGTTTGTGTGGCGGGAGCATCTTCGCCATCTACCTTATACTTTTGTGATGTGTCTGGTTGGCATGTGCCTGCCCTTCTATTTGATTTCCCGCGCAGAACTGGTTCTTGAGGCCTCCATGACTGGTTTGCTGCTGTCGGTTGGTCCACTTTTTACGGTCTTGCTGGCGCATTCTCTACTTCGACAAGAGAACTTGAGTTGGGGCCGTTTTGGCGGTGTTTTTGTCAGTTTTATGGTATTTTAATACTGCTTGGACCAGATGCCTCATGCACGCCGCATGCGACGATTGCGGCACAGGCAATGGTAATTCTTGCGAACATGGGATATGTTTCGTCCAATCTCATGCCATGGTACCTGCCGAAGGTGCCAGCGAAGATCATTGCGGCATTTTTCATTCTACTTGGTCTTGGCCTCACGCAGAAAGCCTAGGCACACTCACTGGTGCAGCGGTGATAATCCCTGCAGTCATAATTGCAGCCACAGGAACGTTTTGGCTGCAACATAAATGTTAATCTCTGTAGAATTTGGTGTGAAATGCCGCGTGAGGAAGACATGGCAAAGCATCTCATCACAACGGTTACGGTGCCATTTCTGGCGCTAATCCTGTCTGCCTGCGCTGTGCCACGCAATGCTGACTCTCTGCCTGCCACCGATAACGGCCAGGACACGACGGCATCGTTGCCTGAGGTTGTTGGTTCGGATGTGGACACCGCATCACAGACGGATGATATGGTAGATGATGAATCCAGCCCAACCGTGGCATTGCCGCCACTTAGTTTCACCTGGAATACTGATTACGCCAACTTCTTGACAGCGCCGCAGCAGGTCAGAGCAGCTGCCAAGGAAGCCTGTGAGGCGCGCGGTTACGAGACTGCCATCATGGCCAGCATCTCACTGGATGCTGACAGTGCCTCGGCTGATTTCACCTGCCATGGTGCTGTTGACTAAGGTTAGTATTTGTTGGCTGGCTGGCCAAAGCTGTGGCAATTTACCCATTCGCTTTCTATGGTTGTAGCGCAGAGTGAATTTTATGGGGTTCGGGTCATGGATAAAAGGCGGTTGGGTGCGCAGGGGCCGGAAATTTCGGCTATCGGCATTGGTGCGATGTCATTCAGTAATTTCTATGGGGCAACCGATGAAACGCAGTCTCATGCAATTCTAAGCGCGGCGCTTGATGAGGGCGTTACCCACATCGATACCGCCAATGTCTATGGAATGGGAACCTCCGAGACCGTTATCGGCACGTTTCTCGCAAAACAGGGAAAACGACGCAATGAGTTGTTTTCCATTGCCTCAAAGGCAGGCATTGCGCGCAGGAAGGAACTGGGTGAACGCTATTTCGACAACAGCCCTTCCTATCTTGCGGCAGAACTTGACAAGACACTTGCCCGCCTTGGTGTCGATACCATCGATCTCTATTACATTCACCGCCGTGATGCCACCACCCCCATCGAGGAGGTGAGCGAGACACTTGCCGGTTTCATCAGGGCTGGAAAGATAAAGTCCTTTGGGTTTTCAGAAATCGCCCCAACCTCTCTTTCACGGGCAAGTGTGATCCACCCTGTCGCCGCTGTCCAGTCTGAATACTCGCTCTCGGTTAGGAGCCCGGAAATGGGGCTTGTTCAGGAAACACGTAAATTAGGGGCGGCGCTTGTCGCCTTTTCGCCTGTTGGCAGGTCGTTGCTGACCGACAGGCCACACAGTGAAGAGCGTATTGCGGACATGGCGTGGATGCGCACCAACCCACGCTTTATCGAACCCAATCTGAGTGCCAATGTTGACTCTACGGCTGGTTTCAGGGCGCTGGCGGCGAATATGGGAACCTCGGCTGCGGCCCTAGCCATCGCGTGGCTGTTGCATCGTGATGATCACATCATCCCTATTCCAGGCACAAGATCTGTTGCCCACTTTCAAGAACTTTGCACGGGGGCGAGATTACGCTTATCCTCTGAAGATATGACGCGCATTGAGACGGTTCTGCCAATCGGCTGGGCGCATGGCGACAGGTACTCCGATGATCAATGGGTTGGCCCTGAGCGCTATTGCTAGCCATTTCTAACACTTCGCCGGTGATACGGAAGAGGGCACCTAATGGATTTTGACGATGCCTATGCCAATATGGCACATATTCCCAATGCCAAATCCTTTATCACAAAATGGCCCGAAAGAGCGGCGGCTTTCCGCGCGAACTGGCCACAGAAGCAACTTGATATCGCTTACGGTGATGACCCGCGCCAGCGTTTTGATCTATTCCTGCCAGATGGAGTGACAAAAGGCCTTGCCGTTTTCATTCACGGGGGATATTGGCGCGCCTTTGCCAAGGATGACTGGTCACATTTGGCCGCAGGAATACTTGCCCATGGCTTTGCAGTGGCCTTGCCCAGCTATCGGCTGGCACCACAGGTGCTATTGGATGAAATCTGCCGGGACGCGGCGGCGGCTGTCACACTAGCGGCCGCTCATGTTGATGGACCGATTCACCTCGCCGGTCATTCGGCAGGAGGCCATCTGGCCACGCGCCTAATCAGCGGTGAGCCTTTGTTGGCGGCACCACTAATCAAGCGAATTGTTGCAGTCACGTCAATCAGCGGCGTGCATGATCTGCGGCCACTTCTCCACACTGAACTGAATGATCTTCTCGCCATAACGGATGATATTGCCGCAAAAGAAAGTCCAGCGCTGTTGACGCCCACGGCATCGGTTATGGCTGGTGAGATTGGAGTCAATGTCTGGGTTGGTGCAGAAGAACGCCCCGAATTTCGTCGGCAGACAGATTTGCTGGCTCTGTCCTGGGGTGGGCTTGGCATACAGGTGAAGGTAATGCATGAAGAAGGTCGCCATCACTTTGATGTGATTGACGGATTAATCGCTTCCAATGATGACCTTGTTAGTGCTGTTCTGGGACAGGGTACCAATACTTGATTTTCGAGGAAGTGCTGGGCCTGCTGGAAACTGCAGGGATTGCCGCGGAATGATCAGACAGCAAATGAAATTTGGCGAATGGCTGATGCTGGTCACGCTGTCACTTTTATGGGGTGGCTCCTTCTTTTTCAACGGCGTCGCAGTTGCTGAACTGCCGACTTTGACAATTGTGCTTTGCCGCGTCGGTTTTGCCGCGATGGCGCTGTTCATATTCATGAAATGGGCTGGTCTTGCAATGCCGATGGACCGCCAGATCTGGCGCGCCTTTCTCTGGATGGGATTTTTGAACAATGTTATCCCCTTCGGCCTGATCGTCTGGGCGCAGGGTTATGTTACGTCTGGCTATGCGTCGATTATCAACGCAACGACGCCCCTCTTTGCGGTTCTTGTGGCGCATTTTGCCACTGAAGACGAAGCGCTGACTTTGCTGAAGGTAGCTGGTATTATGCTGGGCTTTGCAGGTGTTGCGCTTTTGGTTGGCCCAGATGCCTTTGCTGGAATGAGCTTTTATCTGGGCGCACAGCTCGCATTGCTGATGGCGGCGCTGTCTTATGGTGTGGCCGCAAGCTATGGCCGCCGCTTCAGGCAACTTGGTGTATCGCCTATTGCGACGGCAACTGGCCAAGTCACCGCCTCGACAATATTGTTGATCCCATTGGTGGTGGTGATTGACCGTCCGTGGCTGTTGCCGATGCCGGGCAGCGGTGTCGTGCTGTCGGTGATTGGGTTGGCCTTGTTGTCAACGGCCTTTGCATATTTTCTGTACTTCCGCATTCTGGAAACCGCTGGGGCCACCAATTTATCATTGGTGACTCTGCTTGTGCCTGTCAGCGCTATTGCGTTTGGCGTTTTTTTCCTCAACGAGATTTTGCTGACCCGTCATCTCATTGGCATGATGGTGATCGGGCTTGGCCTGCTGGCCATCGATGGGCGAATACTGCAGTTGCTGGCCCGGTTGCGCCGCGGCTAGCCGGTCTCAGCACTCAGATCTGCCGCCGCAATGCCAGCCAGCGCTGCCGCCTCATCATTGTCTGACGTATCTCCCGAAATGCCAACCGAACCCATTAGCACGCCTGCCGCATCACGAATCAAAACACCGCCAGGCACGGGAACCATGTCGCCGCCGGCAAGGCCATTCATGGCTTGAATGAAATAGGCCTGCTGTTCGGCCCTGTTCATCAGGGCGCGTGTTCCCATGCCAAGCGCGATGGCAGCATTTGCCTTGCCATGTGCGATTTTAGCCCGCATCTGGCTGACCCCGTCTTCTGACATGCAGGCAACGAGTGAGGCCCGTTCGTCGAGAACAACGACGCTGAGTGGTTTCATGCCAAGGTCACGGCCTTTGGCAATGCTTGCCTCAATGATGGTCTTTGCCTGCGCAAGTAAAATCGACATATCCAATCCTCTTCGGTCATTTGCGTCTTCGGAAGAATAATCCTTGGGTGTCATGGCTAGCACAAAGGTGATGATGCAAACAATTGGCAAATCTGTGGACCAAGGTTCATATGTCGATTAATGTCGTGGCCATGGGTTTGATTGCTGGGCATAAAGCGCTCCCAGCCCACATATGCCGGCTGCTGATGGATCACGAATACGAGTCTTTTGGATGAATGATAGTTGGATTATCACTGGCGCAAACACCCATATGCATGGCGTTTATGGAGGCCATGACATTGCCATTGCCGATGGTCTGATCAGTGAGGTGGCAACACCGGAAATGCGCCCTTTTGATGCATCTGGCCTGATTGCCATGCCGGGACTCATTGACCTCCATGGCGATGGATTTGAACGGCATATCGCTCCGCGCAATGGTGTCGAGTTTGATCTTGAGACAGCACTTTTGGCAACCGACCGTGAATTGATCAGCAACGGTATAACGACAGCCTATTTGGCGATGACCATCTCCTGGGAGCCGGGCTTGCGTAGCATTGAGAGAGCCGGTGAGATTGTTTCGGCTTTCAAGAAAGTGCAGTCGCGCTGTGCTTGTGAATTGCGACTGCAGCTCCGGTGGGAAATCTTCGCGCTTGAGGCAATAGCCGACATCGAGAGATGGCTTGATATGGATCCAGCACCAACGCTCGCTTTCAATGATCATCTCAGCGCCATTCTGAATGGCATGAAGCCGCATATCATCTCCAAAAACGCAGATCGGTCTGGGCTGTCAGTCGAGGAATATATCGCTCGTCTCAATGCCCTCAAGGCAAGGTCGGATGAAATACCGGCAGCCATCAGGCATCTGTCAAATCTGGCACGGAAAAAGGGCGTTACCTGTTTTGCTCACGATGAGGCGAGCCCTGATGAACGCGCGGCAAACAGGGCGACTGGCGTGACTGTCTGCGAATTTCCGATTACCGATGCAACCGCGCATGCGGCGATTGATGTTGGTGAGGCGACCGTGTTGGGTGCGCCAAATGTTTTGCGCGGCAAAAGCCATACTGGCGCTGTTGATGCCACCAACGCAATCGCCAAGAACATCTGTTCGGTCCTTGCATCCGATTATTACTATAGCTCCCAACTGGCGGCCGTGGCAAAGCTGGGTGGCAATGATCCGGCGACCATGGCGACGTATTGGCCTCTGATTTCTGGAAATGCGGCGCAGGCTGTGGCGCTTTGTGACCGTGGCCAGATTGCGCCTGAGCAACTGGCTGACCTTGTCCTCTACCGGATTGTGGACAGTCATCCACAAATTGTTGCTGTCTTACGCAAGGGGCAGTGCCGCCACCTTCTCGACCCGGCTCGGATTTAACCGCCACCTGCGGCTCACGGTAACGTGAAAGCGGTGAGCCGCCCGCCTCTTTTTATGTCTGGTTAATGCATGCACAGTTCTGTTGTTCGCAGACGGAGGAGGCAGAAATATGGAACAGCTAAAGAGCGTCAATGCTGGGGGTAGCACCATTTTCAGTGGTCAAACCGCCTTCCAAGGATATGCTGGCCCGGTCCTGCATACTGAACGGTTAAAACTTGTTCCTATCCGCCCCTGTGATTACGAGCCTTATCGGGCTTTCATCATGTCTGACCGTGCACGTTACATTGGTGGCCCCTTTGAGGATGAGGGAAAAGCCTGGCGGACATTTGCCTCAATGATCGGGCATTGGCATATGCGCGGATTCGGGCTTGGCACCCTAAATCTGTGATGCGTTGGATTTTGGGAGGTCTCAATGACTTACAACACGCCATATCGGCCTGAGGATTTGATCAATCTGGTGGATTTTCCAATCCATCAGAACGGACCAGAGCGCGATGCGCTTATAAGTGAGGTCCATGCCCAGCTTGCTGCTGATGGCTGCGCGGTTCTCAAACGGTTTTTGACCGAGCGGGCCATCACCCTGCTGACAGAAGAGGCTGATTCGGTGGCATCCTGTGCGCACCGGTCCTTCAATCGCACAAACCCTTATTTCACGGTGGATGACCCGTTGCTTGACGCTGCGGATCCGCGCCGCCGCTTTTATGACCGTTCAAACGCTTTCATCCCGGCAGATAATTTTATACCAACGGGTCCACTGCGTGTGATTCAGGATTTTTCCGCCTTTGATCCCTTTATCCAAACCTGCCTGCAACAGAAAAATTTCTATCGTTATGCTGATCCGCTGGCAGATGTGATCGTCAATATGGCAGAAGAAGGCGAGGGCTTTCCGTGGCACTTTGACACAAATAATTTCACCATTACGCTTGCCATTCAATCGGCTGAGGAGGGTGGCCTGTTCGAATATGCCCCCAATATACGGGCTGAGGGTGAGAACTTTCCGGCAGTACGCGCGGTGCTTGACGGCACTTCTGATCTGGTGTGCTCACTGGTCCTGGAGCCAGGTGATCTGCAAATTTTCAAGGGGCGTTACTCTCTGCATCGGGTCACTGCATTGCGGGGCGCCACGCCGCGTTATGTGGCGATTTTTTCCTATGTTGAACAGCCTGATATGGTTGGTGCGCCAGAGCGAACGAAGCAGCTTTATGGCCGGGTGTTGCCTATCCATCTGAAACGCGCCGGGCTTCGTGACGACAGTTTTATTGACTGATCATTTATCTTGATCTGTTTCACCAAGCATTTTTGACAACGCCATGTTGAAGCGGGCCTGATCGGTATGGACCAGTGTTTTGAAAATAGCGAGTTTGTCCTCAAGATTGCTGGCACCTCTGTCGATCAGATTGCGCAACTGTGCCTCCCGTGCTGTCCGGGCACGTTGCTCAGCTTTCAATCGGGCAAGTTTCTTCTGATTTTCATCCAAATCAACGCCTCCTGTCTCAGAGATCCTTCATCAAATCCAGCAGACGGTTGCGAAGCAAACCCAGCTTCGCCTGCAACTGTCTGTTCTCCGCCTCAAGCAGGATCAATCTCTGGCTGGTGTCGTCAGCAGCGCTGGGTGCGCTGGTGGCTGATTTATCGTGTCCGTCCATCCCCATGACAAGATCATTCTTGCAGGCATTATAGATGGTGATATCGGATGCATCCGTGCCGGACAGCACACATTGATGGCCATACAGGGGAGCTGCCAACAGGCTGAACAATGTGGCAAAAAACATACTTCGCATCTCAACTCTCCAAAATACACTCATTGCTGAGGATAGGGTGTTAACCCACTATCTGTCAAAATATGCAGATCAGATTAAATTCAGCGTGATTACGGCGACAAGGATGTAACGGATTGCCTTTGCAAAACCGACAATCAACACAAAGGACAGGAAGGGCTCGCGCAGCACGCCAGCGGCAATGGTGATGGGATCGCCAATGAAGGGCAGCCAGCTCAACAACAGGCTCCAGCGTCCATATTTGCGGTACCAGAGCGTTGCCCGGCTCAATTGCAAGGGCTTGATTGGAAACCACCTACGGTCACTGAACCTGTTGACCCAGCGTCCCAGATACCAGTTCACGACGGCTCCCAGAACGTTGCCGAATGTAGCGACGACGACAAGCAGTATGACATTGTTCTCGGTTGTCATAATCAGGGCAGACAGCCCAGCCTCTGATTGCGCCGGGATGATTGTGGCTGCCAGAAAGGCAGCGAGAAAGAGGCTGAGATAGGCAGTGGAACCGGACACAAATCGCCCCTTTGCTGGGCGTGAAACTGGCCGCCTGAAAAAAACCGCCCTACCCCGATTGAACAACACCCCAAAAGAATAGACCGTGTCAGGTCATGAAAACCAGTCCAGTTTTGGTGGAGCGTGCTTGCGGCTCCCTCCCGGCCATGTGCATACTCAACCATACATAATTGGGGGTGATGGGCTGACATCGGGCCTGAAATGCCAAATGCCCGATTGTGTGTTGTGGGAGTATGAGGTGTGACTCTATCAAGCTGGTACAGGATCAGGACTCTTGATGATGGTGTGTCGCGTATTCTGGAGGCACATGTTGCCGCTGATTGGCGATGCAATATTTGGCATGTGCGGGGCAGGGATCGTGACCTGATAATTGACACGGGCCTCGGTCTTCGCCCAATCGCCAAAGACATCATGATGCTGGCTGAACGGCCAGTCATTGCGCTTTGTACGCACAGCCACCACGATCATGCGGGCGGCCTGTGCCAGTTCAAGACGCGGCTGGGACATGCTGCCGAGGCTGACATTTTTGCCAATCCAACACGCGAGGCAACAGTGGCTCATCTGCTTGAACCACGGACAGTAAAAAAGTTGCCCTATGACGGATTTGACGTCGCGGATTGGTGTTATCAACCCGCGCCCTTGACCGAAACAGTTGATGATGGTGACGTCATCGACCTTGGCGACCGGGTTTTTCAGGTGCTCCATTTTCCGGGACATTCCCCAGGCTCCATCGCCCTGTGGGAGGCCGCGACTGGGGTGATCTTTACTGGTGATACACTTTATGATGGCACGCTATATGACCACCTCTACCACTCTGTACCAGAGCAGCTTTGTGAGAGTCTGCGGCGGCTCAGACAGATGCCTGTCAGCAGAGTCCATGCCGGCCATTTTTCCAGCTTTGGCAGAGACCGGATGCAGACGGTTATTGACGAATATCTGGATGGTAAACGCAGCATGCTTTGTCCCGGTCAGATGGGCGGCGACTAATCTTCGTCTAAGTGTCGTTGGCGTGTTGGTCCTGTGCCATGGCTAGGGCCAGACCAACTGCAAACCACAGGAACAGATTGTTCCATTGGCCGAAAAAATCAGCTGAGGGCTGGGGAAAAAACAGCAAAGCTGGCGGAATCCATGCAAGGCTTGAATAAAGCGTCCTGTTACTGCGGCCATTGGCGGCCGTGATGATGATCGACACAATCATGATCACGCCTGTCAGCAGCCCAAAAATTCCTGTTTCCTCGGCCAGCTGTACATAAAACTGATGCGGATGTGGGTGGCAGTCATTCTGTCCAACCAGCCATTGTGGACCTTGCGGTATCTCCGGGCACTGAAGTCGGTGCATCCCAACACCAATTCCTGTCAACGGCGACTCCATTGCTGCCACAATTCCGGGCCGCACTGAAAACCAGTAGGCGCTGTTGAAATAATTGGTTATTTCACTTTTATTTCCCGCCGAAAAGCGATCTGCGATGCCCGGGAATACGGCAAACAGAAGCAAAAAGCCAGTTGCGGCAAGGGTGCCAAAAAGAACAAGTCGCCGGGGCCTCACCACCCAGGCACATGAGGCAAGAAAAACTGCCACTCCTATGAGGGCGGCATTTACCCGTTCGCCGGTGATCGTTGTGAAAATCACCATTGATCCACCAGCCACTGCCAGAACAAGACCATGTTTCAATGGTTTGCTCATTGCTATTGCGGCAAGTATGATCGCCAGTGGCATCATGGCCTTACCAAGAAAACTGCCGGGGATAAGATCGCCATAGGGCCCAGATAATCGCGCCGAATGATCCGAGGAAAGCATAATCACACTGCCAAATTCGACAGCGAGAGCAACCGCCATGATGGCTGTGGCCAGCCCCATTGTGGCAAACATCATATTCAACCGGGCTCTGTTGGTTCCCAGCCAGAACATGCAGGCGGCGGCATAAAGTGGAAATCTGACCCAGGCGATCGCCTCGCCAAGCGAATAAAGCGGCCTGTCGGAAAGGCCTGAGACTATCAAAGCAACAACCCAGAAAAGGCCTGTGGAACGAACCCAGAATGCGGATAGCCACTGCCATTGGTTGGTATGGAAAGATCGCAGAAGAAAGACGATGCCAAACACCGAAAGCCAGATGTCAGCAGGTGTGCGCTCGATCAGATAAAGAAAAGGACCGGCAAGCCAAAGCCAGACAAAGCCATTATCCCATTTTGAGGATCCGCGCAGATTGTATCTAAGCTCTGTGAGTTTGATGCGGATATCTGACATTTCAATAAAACAGTCCAGACGGAAAAACGGCTGTGGTGATCCGACACACATCCCCACCGATTATCGGAGAAGACATCATGCAACCTAATTTGGCGGCCACCATTGTCAATCCCCGTGATGGCACGGATCTGGTTTGGCAGTCCATGCTGCTACTTAGTCAGTCTTGCAGGATTGTTTTCAGATAACGGCAATGAGAGGTATGAGCAGGACTGAAAGACAGAAACTCCAGAGTATTGACTGGGCGATTGCGTCCGTCTTGCCATCATAGCGACTGGCAAAGGTCAGTGCCATTACGCCAACCGGGGCAACTGTCACCATCAGGGTTGTGCGCGCCGCCTCGATTGCGTAGCCACCAGCAATGACAATGATCAAGAAGCCCAATATTGGATGCACGAACATCTTCAGACCGGTGATGACGACGGCAAGTTTCAGACTGTTTCTGGAAATCGGTCGGGCCAGCAGAATGCCGGATGCAAAAAGGCCGCATGGTGCAGCGGCATCGGCGATAAAGCTGGCGCATCTGATGAATGCGAGCGGCGGCCTGCCAAACGGGTTCAGAACCACCAGCACACCCAGCAGTAGCGCCAACAGAAGCGGGTTTCGCAATTGGCCCGAAATTGCCCTCAATGGACCCGCGGATGGGGCCTGATGGATATCGAGGATAATGACGGTTAGGGTAAAAATGATGACATCGATCGCAATGATGCTACGAACGGGGATGGTCATCATCGGTTCAAAGGCGAACTGAGTTATTGGATAGACGAACAACACATGGTTAGCAAAAGATGCCGCAAAGCCGCATAGCAGCGCATCCTTGAAACCAAGCCTGAACCAAAAACGGGTGACGAAGAAACCGGCCGCATAAACCAGCAACTCGCTGATGAGGTAGAGACCGGCGAGCGTCGGGTCCAGACTGGCAACATCGGTGGTGATGATAATATTGATGGTGATCGCCGGTGCAGCAATCTGCGCAATGAATTTGAAGATGGAGGCGGCATCAGGCTGGCTGAAACCACCACGCCAGCTTACAAAATAGCCCACGGCAAAAATCAAGGCGACAGGAAGAACTGAGCTCACCAATGTGTCAATAATGGTCATAACCTGATGTTTCCCTGCCGAATTATTGCAAGTCTGATGTGCCAAAAGCGATTAGCGGCCACCATCATTGCCAAGGCATTGTTTGATGATCTTTGATCTGCGGGGAAATTGAAATCTGGACAACTTCATTTTGCGTGCCAAGTCTCATTCTCGGGCCCCATGTGCCGCTGCCAGATGAGACATACAAATGGGAGTTCAGACGTCTGTACATACCGTAAACCGTTCTGAACTGCATCCGTACCAGAAGATTGAAGGGGAATATCTGTCCGTTATGTGTGTGCCCAGAGAGCATTAAATCCGTCTTTTCTGGCGCACGATGCCACAAGGAAGGCTGATGGACCATCAGTAAATTGAAACTGTCATCACTGATCAGGTTTCTGGCAATATCGGATTGTGTCTTGGGTGCCTGATTGTCGCTGATGCCAATGATGTTAAGCTCATCAAACTGGGTTGATTGGTTATCCAGAACGGTGAAGCCGAATTTAGTCAGATTAGCGATTCTTTCGTTATGGTTCTTGACGTAATATTCGTGATTTCCAGTGACAAAGAAGATCGGTGTTTCCAGGGCTTTGAGGAGGTTCAAATCGTCATCGTTAAAGGCGCTCGAGTCAAAAAGATCACCGCCGATGAGCAGGTGATCGTATTTCAGCCGATGAATCTGATCGCAAATTCTCTCCAGATGCCGCTTCGGGTTGGAGCCCAGATGAATGTCGCTGATGAAAATGAGATTGTATTTTCGCTCTATTTTTGGAGACGTCAGGTGAATTGTCTCTAGGGCAATACTATTCCCACTCAAAATGGCTTTGACACACACAAGCATGGAAATGACAAGGCCAATCAAGCCAATCTCGATGGAAAAACCCGGTAACAGCACCGAGACTAGCAGTCCGATATTGAGCACCCAGAATGCAATGAAGCCGATGCCCATTCCGTAGTAGATCACCCCGCTCAAAAGGCGGGATGTTAAGTGTGTCCTGAAATACACAAAGACGGCGAATCCAATTACTACCGTCGGAAAAATAGTGACAGGCTCGATGATCTCGGCGGCGAAGAGCAAATGAGCGAGCACATTCAGTGGATATACATAGATCAGGAAACTGAGCACTGTTGTGATCGTGGCAAAAACAAGGTCACGCAAAAAAATAATCCCAACTCAATGACGAAACAGCACGCACGCGCCAAACGATACCAAAAAATGATATTTTAAAAAGAAAAATGGTGCGAGCATGCTGTCTCCTAACTTTTAAAATCTGCGGAACGTGGTTTAGGTGACTGGTTGCGCGGATCCCGGTTCTCGATAGCATGCCCATTCAAGCCTGAGCCTTTTAATTTTTTGTATGATGTTGGTTTTTCGCAAATGACCCCAGACATTTTTCGTTCCCTTCCCGCTGTGATACACGCACTGAAGACCCCCCGTTCGCCGCGCAGTGTCTTGAATTACATGTGCGCCTCCGACACCGCAGACCCGCAGGTTAGAGAGGCTCTCAACACAGAAGACAAAGTTACACCTCTTCTGGGAATTTGGTTCGCCGGTGGAAGTGCATTGGATGGTCTATGTCAGCCGTTTGCCCCAGTGATTCGTGAGTTAAAAGCTAACCCTCCAACATTGGTTGGTGCAGAGTGGGAGAATGTTGAAGGCAGAGTGGCCAGAGTCTTGTTGGCTGACCAGCTTTCGAGATCATGTTTTCGCGGCACTCCAGAGGCGTTTTCATTTGACCCAATTGGACGAGAACTGGTTCGTGAACTCGTAAGCGATGGCACAGTGGATGAAACATTGAAACTTCCCGCCGCGCTTTTGTATCTGTTGCCCTGGGCATTGGCGCATTCAGAAGATGTGAGTGATTTGGAGCGCGCGTGTGAAGTGATCGATTTAGCCGCCGCCGCCAACCCTGACTTCAAGCTGTTCCAGGGTAGAAATAGGCAAGCTGTCGATCAGCATCGTCAGGTATTGGAAAAGTTTGGCAGATATCCCCAGAGGAATGGGCAATTTGGCCGAACAAATACGCCGGAGGAAACCGCCTGGTTGAACGACAAAGAAAACCTGCCTACCTGGGCCGGTGGCAAACTCTCATTTGATAGATCCATCAGATGAATTTGAGGCTTATAGTCGTTTGACCCATTGGTCCTTTGGAAGTGGGAGTCACCTGTGTCTAAGACTCACAGAGGTGGGTGCTTGTGTGGCAACTTGCGTTATGAGGTGGTTGGAAGTTTCTGATGAGGGTCCAT
>ERZ802830.46-NODE-46-length-96480-cov-12.2962_pt1 | contig 96480 bp, 82 predicted proteins | sample MGYA00345654_ERZ802830 | MGnify/ENA primary metagenome ERZ802830 (study PRJEB30503, sample SAMEA104212375) | marine metagenome | biome: Westerlies Biome; feature: [SRF] surface water layer (ENVO:00010504) within the epipelagic zone...; material: water (ENVO:00002006)...
GGTATCTTGAAGACTGCTCGGCGACTGAAGAGTCGAATACAGACCAACACAATTCCAGCACCAGCCACCACGGCCCACGCCTTCCAGTCAAATGCCGTCTCACTGCTCCAAGCGAGCTCCCCTGCTTGCTCCGAGGGCTGGCCTAGTGAGCTTCCTTCTAGAGAAAGTGGAATGCTCGGCAAACCAATTGTCGAGGGAGTGTCGGATAAATCATCTGCAGGGAGCGCAGCAGGAGAAGAGATGGACATTGCCACCATAAAAAAAATCTGGCCTAGCCACTTTTCGCAACAAGAAAAATTTTTCATAGGGCTCACTATGCCTCATTCTGCTTTTCATACTGATATGACCGCCTGAGCGTTGCCCAATCAATCAGACCACGGTCATCATCAGGAAGTGCGTCTGACCGTTGCCCCTGCTTTCGCCACAACGGCCACCACATAAGCACTACAGAAAGACCCAGTGCCATACACCCGTACAACGCAACTCGTTTCCCTGTCACTGCGGATTGAATTGAAAATTTCTGTCCAATCGGAAAAAAAGTCGACAAGGAGTATGCCGGTGACGGTATGGACAAAACTTCATTACGACTGACTTGATCTGGGGGCTCCTGATTACCATGAGCACTACGAGCCGCACCGTGACCTGGATACCGAGTAATCGTGACTACAGTACGACCCCAAGGTTCAGTTGCAGGAACCAATCCTGCAACAAGCACCCGTAGTCTCTCAATTTCAGAACCCGCTTGATCTGTGACGTCTGCGTAAATCTCTTCACGTAAACGGTCAAGGTACGTTTCAGGAATCGCCACGGAAACATGGACAACCTGCCCCACACTCTGCTTGCGTTTTGCACTTCCCAATCCAACGCCAACAATTCCAGGGACGTTTGCTGCAGCCCTTGCACCCCCTTTTGTTTTTTCTTTGTCCTGAACATCATCAGCCACCTGTTCAATGGCAGACGCGTTCACCTCAACAAAAACGCCAGGAATGAAAGCCAACGCTTGCCGTATCTTTGCAGTGACGTGCTGCTCATACGCGACAGCTCGGGCTCGATCTGGGTCTGCGGAAACAAATTCGGCATCCGACATAAGGGGACCATCAAACACTTGCCCGCTCCGTAAATTGGTAAGTGCCACCTGCTCAACACGAAGGCCCGCAATCGAAGAGGCAACGAGCACACGAATCGCCTGAACTCGATGTCGATCCAATTCTTCACCGGGCACTGTACGGACACTGACACTCGCCGTGTGCGCATCTGTCTTTGCATCGCGAAACAGGCTTTCTGAATTCGTTCCAGAATAAAGCACTGCAGCCTGCTCAATTCCTGGCATTGTCCGAATCACCAGTGACAACTCTTCTTGGGTAGCAACTCGCACCAACTCCGCCTGAGTTTCCTTGCTTCGCCACGGGCTGTCACTTTCAACGGCGCGTCGTAGACTTCCACCAAATTCCGGAGGTAATGCACCTGCATCAACAAGTGCTCTCAGATAGCCACTCTGTCGACCGCCATCCACATAGAGGCGACCATCCACTACGCGATACGAACCAAGACCGGACCGATCAAAGACGGCTTCAATCTTTGCCAGATCAGCTGGACCCAGAACCGCCCCGGCGAGTAATTCAACGTCGCCAGCCACTTCCTTCTCAGGGAACTCAATAAACAGACCGCAAGCTGCTGCAGCAAGCAGCAAAAAAAACAGGCCCATTACTTGAATCGGTCGTATACCAGACTGACGTCTTGAACCAGCTTCGATTGCTGCGTCCATGCAGAAATCTCCATTTCAGGAAGGCGAAAAATTAAGCAGCCATTCGCTGCGAGACCATCTTCGGGACCCGTAACGTCACCGCCACACCACCCTCGGCACAGTCATCAAACCGTACATCCCCACGAACCTGATCAAGCAACTTTTGCTGAGCAACTACGTGCACGCTACCAGCAACGCCTCCAACAAGCCCCTGTCGCTTCGAAAGCGACGGACCGCTGTCGGCAATTTCAATCTCGATGCAATCCGGATAATCGACACTTGTAATCAGAACTTCTGCAGTTCGTGCCATCGCAGCATTACCCGCCGCAGCTCGCACTGCATCACGAAGCCACACACTGAGCAACTCTTTCAGAACGGCAATATTGCCTTCGAACCCATGGGTACGAGGAACATCAACTGCCACATGAGGCAAAGGCACTCCTGTATCAGCATGATGCCGCTGCAAATCGCTCACAACGTCTCCTACAATGCCTTTCAAGGACGACCCATCGCCCCAACTGCCACCAGACTGCAGTGCTGTTACTGTTTCCTTCATTATAGAGCCTTCTTACTTTGAGCATGTCCAACTAGACAAAAGCGGTTACTTGATCATCTGGCACACGGCAAACCTCATCCATAATCCACCGATCAATATCACTCACAATATCTTCCAATTGCACCTGAGGAAGTCTGCTTTTGCTTTTATCCCGGTACACACGAAGTGATAAAAGTCCACCGGCAGCATGAAAAAGTCGCAATGTTGTATCGACGTCACGGGCCATCGATGAATTCGCTGTGCTCGCTCTTTCGTCACAGCACAGCATCATCGGCAACGAGCGAACACACTCAAACTGACCGAGCAATCCTTCATTGACAGGAAACTGACCGTTTACCGAAACAACACCAGCAAATGATTCTGGGTTTTGACACGCTAGGCGAAAAGCATTTATCCCACCTGATTCAATACCAACAAGATAAACTCGACGAGGGTGGACACTGTATCGATCAACCATCGCGTCGATTGCTTGAAAGCAACTCTCGGAATCAGACGGAACAGCAGGCACTACAGCAAGATAGTTCCGTAGGCTCATCCGCATCATCGTGCGCCCCAAGTCGAAGGCAGCATCATTCGATTGCGGAAGCCACACAAGCAGTGGGTAGTCATACCCCGGCTCGTAGCCGAGAGGTAAAAACACACGATCTTGTTCAACCTGAGGCTGGACGCAGTAATCACTGCTTAGGCGATTCCCACACAATGACACATCATGAACCCCACTGTGGTCTTCCATCCAGTGGTTACTTTGATAAACCATTCCGGCTCCTCTGCAAAACCCTCGATACACGCACCAGTTTTGTTGACTGGGCTTCTGTCGCCACAAACAATCTTGCTCGCGACAACATACTTCGGGTTTTTAACGCAGTCGCAGACCTCGGGCAATGGCAGCCTACCCCGGTAAAAACAAAGTGCTCTGGAAGAAATCGGTCAGAGAGGGGGTCTGGGGGGAATGGCGACCCTCTTGGCTAGGCCGTCAGTCGCCCCATAACAGCAACAAGTTCTCGAACTGCCTCAATACTTTTATTCAACGCCGCTTTTTCATCGGGCAAGAGTGAGAGTTGGACAATCTTCTCCACCCCACTGCCACCCAAGATAACTGGGACACCTACGAAATACCCACCAACACCGTATTCAGAATCACAATAGGCCGCACAAGGAACCAATCTTTTCTTGTCCCGAACAACGGCCTCGACCATTTGGGCACTTGCTGCAGCCGGAGCGTAATAGGCGCTACCTGTCTTGAGTAAACCAACAATTTCAGCGCCTCCTTTTCGCGTACGTTCCACGATTGAATCAAGCCGGTCACTCGCTATCAATTGGGTAACTGGAATGCCTCCGACACTCGTACAGCTTGGGATTGGAACCATCGTATCGCCATGTCCACCAAGAAGGATTGCAGTGATATCCTCAACGCTCACACCTAACTCCATGGCCAGAAATGCACGGTATCGTGCCGTGTCAAGAATACCCGCCTGGCCTAGCACGCGTGATGGTGGAAAACCGAGCACCTGAAATGCCCGTTGCACCATCGCGTCAAGTGGGTTTGATACAACGATGACGATCGCATCGGGACTGGTATTTTTAATCTGCTCAGCAACGTCACCTACAATTTTTGCATTTGTGGACAAGAGGTCGTCCCTACTCATGCCAGGCTTCCGAGCAATTCCGGCCGTAACCACTATGACATCACTGGCAGCCGTATCAGACCAATCAGTTGTTCCTGTAATCTTCGAGTCAAAACCCATGATTGGCGAAGCCTGAAAGAGATCGAGCGCTTTGCCCGCCGGCATTCCTTCAGTTGCCGGGATATCGAGAAGGACAACATCGCCCAATTCTGAAGCTGCACACCAATGTGCGGTCGTGGCCCCAACATTCCCAGCACCAATTATTGAAATCTTGGCTCGTCTCATTTCCTTACCTCTCGTTTGAATCTAGGACCTCTTCTTGACCACACGTGCTGGGGGATATCCCAGACTCATATAACGGAAGCGCACCCGGCTCCTCGAAAACACTTTGCTTCAGAAAATCGACTGAAAGCCTGTCGCAAAAGCGTTTCTGAGTGTGTAGTGTTGCGAATCTCGCAGAATCAACAACCGTTGGCCAATTCGACCGAGAAATCCCCTGATCTGCAGCTGATTCTTCTACTCAAAAGTCCTATGGAAGTTGGATTTGATCAGGAAGCGTCTCTGTCAATCGAGAACGACGCCTACTCTGAAAAAACCCTTTCATAATCCAACCAATCAGGGCGAGGGCAGTGAGCACGGGCAGCCAAGTCATTCCGCCAGGCAACTGTAATGGCTGTTTTGTTGGCAACCACGACGGACTCTTTCCGATGAGCAGTGGTGACTCCTGAGGCCGTCCGTTACCTGGTCCATTCTTCTGGCGATCGGAGCGGCGAGTGACATATCGGTATCGCTTAAAAATAAAGCCAGCAATTTCAACTGGCTCATTCACTTGTTCACCAATCGGCAACCCCTCAGGCAGTTCTGTGCAGCAGTAAACAATTGGGTACGTGTCCTGAAAGTCATCACCGATCTGGAGTAAAGGAGTCGCAACAAATACAAAAATCTCCCAATAGTGATCACTGCCGAGTCTGTCCTGATCTCGGGCTGATTCCACAAGAACTTTTGTAATACGACGAACTGTTCCATGAAGTACTATCTGATCACCACGATGCAGCCGCAACCAGTCGCTGGCAGGATCAAGCAATGACACAAGAGACGTGTTATCAATTAGTGGGCCGTTAGGAATTTCATTCTGTCGTGTGCTCGCCGAAAGGCTGGCGTAGAACGCATCTGCCTCGGACGCTTTTAAGGGCGTGCCGTCATCAACAGATGCAAACAGTCCATAGTCCATACCAATTCTTCCAAATGGTGTCTGCGGCCACCAATTCAGTCTCGAAGCTACTGCAAGTATCGGCCTTTCGTTCCCCGCGTTGAATGCAAGGTCCGGAACGTGAAGCAAGATCACTGTTGCCCCGCCTTTTTCATGAAGATTAGTATCGACCGGTAGGCCGACAGGAATGTCAGGCACTACCACCCACACCTTCTCTGCGTTATCCAACTGGAGTTGCACCGCGAAGAGATCTTTCGAATTCGTGATCAAGGGCACATTTTCTGGACCTGCTACCTTGATGACCTCTGTGATGTGGCCACGCATACGAACGGATCGACACTGCTCCTGGCACTCCTTCGCTTGACTGCTTTTGAATGCAACAGAACTGCCTGCCCATTCCTGGCGCCATTGATTTGGGGCCCCTTGAAAACGGTCCAATATCCGAACTACTAACTGGAATTCGGTACTTGAAAGAGAGAACTCATCTCGCTCGGTAACGTCTCCAAATTGCTTCTGGACGTATGCTGGAGAAAGGCCCCATATCGAAAAATATTCCGCCGGTGACTGAACGGCCGATAAGGCCGTTCCTACGGTGATGGCGAACAAAAAAACGAGTGCGATCGTACTCTGCATCCGTGCGTAGAGAAATCGCAAGTTCTCAGGTCGATACACTTGGCACATGATTTTCATGCGAGTTTCCCGGAGAACCATCGGAAACATGTGGTACCCCGGTCACAGGGACGACGATGTTGGTGGCATCGCTGCCTTCGACATGCTGTTGCCGCCGCATCTCTCGCCAGACATAAAGACCAAATGATCCGGCAAGCGTGAACGGCATAGCAATCATCAAAAGAATGCTATAGAAATATCCGCGAGCTATATTCGCCCCCTCACTGTCAGCTGCCTGCAGCCCGTCTTTGCAGGTTGGGCATCCCCACGCATCACCGCCTGCGGCAATGCTTCCAATCAACACAAATAGCCAAAACACCACATACCTTTTCATAGTTCAATTATAGACGATTCATCGCACCAAGACAGGGACGATCATTTTCTACTCGGAGCCGGCTAAAACAAAGACTCCGGTGAGCTTTTCATCAATTCCCACGCGGCTCTTCACGTCGTCTCATCATAAAATAAAGTGTTTCGGCTGCAGGACATCAAGCTGGCTACTTAGATGCATCAAAGTCGTTGTCTAGAGGCAGGTAATACAAATCATCAACCAATCCTTTGATCTTTGAAAGAAAACCTCTTGGATAGTTTATTGGTTAAGCCAAACAACGACATGTGCATTGCTGCTTGAGTACAGTTTCAGCTTGATTCTCTTGGCTCGGAAAGAGAATGTACACCATGAAGTAAATGATGACACCGGTCACTGATACATATAACCAGATTGGCAAGGTAATTTTTCCCAGTTGCCGATGACGATGCCAACTGCCTCGAAACGCAAGAACAAACATGGCTACTGCCAGCACAGGAACCGTGACTGCCAGAATGATATGAGACGCCAAAATACAGAGGTACACCACTCGTATCAGCCCCTGCCCGCCAAACGAAACATGACCAACGAGATAATGGTAGGCCAGATATGAGATGAGAAAAATTGTTGAAACTGAAAAAGCAGCGATCATGACCACCCGATGGGCTTTCCAGTTACCACGTGCAATGAGGACCCATCCCACAACAAGAAGTACCGCCGCAATTCCATTGAGCACTGCGTTGAACGTCGCAAGCGGATGAATGGCCAAAGGCAAACCGTATTCCATCAGTCCACTTCCTGTGTATCTACTGTCGCATCATCCTCTGCGAGAACATCACGGATAAGTTTCTTCAGTCGTTCCACTCTGTCTTCCTGCAGCAAGTGATAACTGCCGCGGAGTCGTCCCTGGCGGTCGAAGACGACACCTCGCTCAGAATGCACGCCTATTTCTACGGGTAAAAAAAATGTCTTGGTGCCCACCCGCTTAATAACATCCATATCGCCAGTCAAAAATTTCCATCGCTGAGGATCTGCCTCAAAACGGTCAGCATAGTGCTCCAACGCGGCAGGAGTATCGTTTTCAGGGTCACAAGTCAGGCTCACAGCAACAAAGTTTGGGTCATCTATTTCACGAAGAATATCAGCGATTGCCTGATTTTCACGAAAACATGGCCCTGGACAATTGGCAAAAAAAACGCTGCCCATCCACACTTTGCCCTGTAGATCTGCCGAATCGAATTGATTTCCCTCTTGGTCTGTCAGTTCAAATCTCGCTGCGGGTTCACTCGTTGCAACAGGAGTCGCCTCGGCGGCATTCTCAATTTTGCTGGCACCAACTGACGTCGACCGCGTAGACACATCTTTTACGTCTCCTGGACCGCCACAGCCAAAAAAGCAGGTGGCAAGCAGTGTCAAGAAAGGAGCCACTCTATGTTTATTCAGTATTTTATTCGTGTTCATGCTTCTCAACTTCACCGGATGACGCAGCAGATGCAGCCTTCTCTAACAGCAAAACATCGGAACCACGGGCCATGTGGAGAGCACGTTCCTGGGAAACCATACGATTCCGCAAGCCAATGTCTGGTATCAGCATGATAGCGAGGAAGATGGCCATCATAGCTGCAGGGATTGTGAGTACGTATTTCCAGTTCGCCTCCCATAATACATGCATAAAAAAGAGCACAACAAGTAATGCCTTAGTACACGAAACTGCCATCATGAATGCCCAGCCGACCTGTGGCTCATCTCTCCACGGCCAATAGGACGAGTAGGTCAAGAACGACATCGTTGTCAAAAAGCATAGGGCCACGAATACAGCCATATACTGCATCATTCCGCCATGCCCTTCATGCGACTGCTCGTCCTCTACAACACTTTCAATCTCTTCTGGCAACTTGCCTGGTGAAGTAATTGGCCCGTGCGTTACGTTCGAACTCTTGTGGGGCTCTGAATTGCTCATAACTGCCTTCTTACAAAGCGATCTGAAGTACTCTTAGCGAATACATTCAAAACAAATACAAAAGTGGAAAAAGAAATATCCAAACAAGATCGACAAAATGCCAATACAGGCCAGCATTTTCAATCATACCAGCGGCTGCAGGGCCCAGTTCATAGAGAAGTAAAATACTAAATACAATCAACCCAACAATGACATGAACCGCATGAAATCCCGTCAGAAAGAAATAGGTGCTCGCCCACATATTTCCCCCGGGTATCACAGCTGGCAATTGAAGCCACGCAAATGTGTCATTGAGTCCACCGCCATGGTCATGGCTATCGGAACCTTCTCCCGGAAGAGGCATGATTTGGTCTGCGACAACCGCAAGATCAAATGCCTGCTGATCAGGATTGTTGACCATGTCTTTGACTTGTTTCAGCCGACGACGTCCGGTGAGCTCAGCATCCGAAAGCTCGTTTTCGGGACGCCCATCAAGTTCTTTTATCTTCGCAAGGATTGCCGGATCACTCAGCCTTGCTCGCACTGCGGAGCCATAGTAGAGATCAGGACGCTCATAAATTCTTCCACGTGGTGCCCAAGGGTAAATCCCGTGGTCAAATTTGGATGAGTATTCATAAGCTTTTACGCCAAGGAAAAGAGAGCCTAGTATGAGCGTAAGCAGCATCCAGGATTTTGCGAGAGATCGCTTATTCGCTCGTGCTGCCTCAAGTGCAAGCACCACAGTAACACTTGAGCAAATGAGCACAAAGGTATTGAAGGCGCCAATGGGCTCACTTAGGTGAACATGATGTGGTTTTGGCCATACTGCTGCGCCAAAACGAAGAACAACGTAACTGCCTAGCAAAGCCGCAAAGAACATGATCTCTGTCGACAGAAACAGCCACATGATGAGTTTGCCACGCGAGAGCGGCAAACCAGGTTGGTACTGAAGAACTGGCCCATGGTGTCCGTGACTTTCATGACCAATCGAGGCAGCTGGAGCATTCATAAAACGTGTCGAATATCTTGAGTCGTGTGGGAATTCAATAACAAAAAACAATTAGAGGTACGAACCTGACAATACCTTCGGGGCACTAAAGGCTACTGCAGACATCATAAGAATCAAAAGTACACCCAGAGAAGTAAACAGAAGGATACGGGCAGAACGATCGTCTCGTCGAAACGCAAAGTTTACGGAAACGAGCACGTAGACGGTAGATGCAAGTGCTGCAGTAAGAAACATCCGAATACTGCCGCTTGGTACTGCCATTGCCAGACTCACGGGAATCATAGCGAGAGCTGCTGCTAAGGACTGCCCTGCCGCCCGCAAGCCGCTTGGGTCGGTAACCGTGAGCATTTTAAGATCCGCAAGATCGTACTGTTTACGATAGAGCCAAGCAATTGCCATGAAGTGAGGAAACTGCCACAGATAGAGCACTGTGCCAAGGGATGCCACAGCGAGTGCTGCAGAAATATCACCAGCAAGCACTTGCTGCGGGCCATCTGCAGCAAGCCAGCCGATTGCAATCGGTAAAGCACCTGCCACAGCGCCAACCGCTGTGTTCAACGGGGTGACTCTCTTCAATGGCGTGTATACGCAGACGTAAAGAACCCACGTAAGCATAGCCGCGCATGCGGCCTGCAGGTTCCCGGCCAACCACACGCATCCGCAGCCACCAAAGAAACCCAATCCGACGAGAAGCCAAGCAGAACGAATTGATAGTCGTCCAGCAGCAAGAGGACGTGACGCCGTACGAGCCATCAGCCTATCTGTATGCCTTTCGAGAATTTGGTTTGCGATACTTGAACTCGCTGCTACGACTGCCGTGCCAAACAAAACGCCAACAACAGACAACCAATTCAATTCTCGAGAACCTGATGTGAGCCACATTGACGCGAACACGGTCACGAGCACCATCATTGCGATACGCGGCCTCACGAGCTGAGAGACATCGGCAAACATAGAATGTCGCGTTACATCATGAGGACGACTTAAAACTTCCGTGACGGATGATGAGGGAGAGGCGAGATGATGTGGAGCGGCTAACTGCGTCACGCTAATGCCCTCCGCCGAGAAACCAGTTTAACACCCGCTGCCTCAGGCAGCCCACCACTCACAATACAATAGACAACGCTCGCCCCGAGTATCATCATGCCAATGAGAACATGACCTGTCACAATAAGCGACGACAGACTACTTCTCGCAACAACGACCGCATTTGTCTCAGGAACCCTGCTGGCAAGTGCGTCTGGCAGCAAGCCAAGCGGCAATCCCCAACTTACAATCCAGGCCCCAAACCCGAGAAGAACTTGGCTGCAAACGAAAAAAAGGATAGCTGCTGACAAAAAACGACGACCGACATCTCGACCGCTACCGGTGACGATCAGACCGAACGATTCACACACAGCAGCAAGGCTTAATGCTGCAACTGTCGCAGCACCAACGAGATGAAACAGAACAAGCCAACGAAACGTACTCGGCCCTACTGCTGGATCTAGATGCCGCAACTGTGCACCAGCTACAAGTTGAATGTACGAGGCAAACAGAAGACCGGTTGCAATCCACCCACCAAGAGGCATCCCTGAAACAGCAGTTTCCGACTGTGCATATTTATTCTGAAATCGTCTTGATGTCAGCGTAGCGATAGCTACTGCAACCGAGAAAAACAGTGGACCCGTACATGCATGAACTTTGGCGACCGTTTTGTCATCGAGCAACACACGAAGCCCTCCAAGGACGCCTTGCAGCACGACGAGGAATACTGCTGCTACAACCAACCCGCGAACTGTAGACGACTGATTCGTCTTCCATACGGCAACTGCCAGGACGAGCGATATAACACCAACGGAAGCACCAAGAAGCCTGTGACCGTGCTCGAGGAAAAGGTCCCATGGTCCAAAAAACCATTCGGCAAATGGAAACAGGAACATGTTGTGCCCATATGTTCCCGGCCAGTCTGGAACAGCCATGGCTGCCTCGTACGTGGTAACAAGCGCACCAAAAGTGAGCAGCACGCCTGTTGCAGCAACAAGGCTACACGCAATCCAATGAGCCACATTTGGGCTCTTGACTGCATTGTTTTTCAGGCTTTTTGTATCTGACATGACATTAACTAAAAAAGAACAACACTTAATGGGCCGCTGCGGCGGCGGCCGTTGCGGCGGCATTAGGAGGATCCGTCTGCATCAGGTGGTCAGATTCAACCCCGGGGACCGAATACTCATACGGACCACGGTGCACAATTGGCTGAAAATCAAAGTTGCCATGGCCGGGAGGGCTCGGTGCCGTCCATTCCAAGGTATTTGAATTCCAGGGATTCCGACCAGCTACTGGCCCGTAGAACATGCTCCAAAAGAAATTAACCGCAAAGATGATCTGACTTGCCACCATGCCGATTGCGCAATAAGTCATGAAGGCATTAAGTGGTTGCAGGTGATGGAACGTTTCATAATGGTACGCATCCGCTAACCTTCGGGGGAAACCAACCGCACCTAAAATATGCATCGTAAAGAAGGTGCCGTTCAAGAAAATAAACGTGAGAAAGAAATGAACTTTGCCCCAGAACTCATTCATTGTCCTCCCAAACATCTTGGGAAACCAAAAGTAAATAGCTGCCCAAACACCCATTGCGGTTCCCGCAAAAAGGACATAGTGAAAATGTGCAACTATGAAATAGGTGTCATGGATGAAAATATCAACGGGAGTAGCTGCCATGAAAATTCCAGACAGCCCACCGATAATAAACATGGAAACAAACGACAGGGCAAATAGCATTGATGTCGTAAATTGAATCCGACCGGCCCAGATTGTTCCAAGCCAATTAAATGTCTTCACCGCACTCGGCAACGCGATCATCATCGTCGAAACCATAAAGGTAGTTCCAAGGGCCGGATTCATGCCCGACATAAACATGTGATGCCCCCACACGATGAAACCCAATCCGGCAATACCAGCCACCGAGTAAACCATCGGGCGGTACCCGAACAACGGCTTTCGCGCGAAGCACGTCAGGATATCTGAGACCATTCCCATCGCCGGCAAGATCATGATGTAAACAGCCGGGTGACTATAAAACCAGAACAGATGCTGCCACAGAAGTGGCTGTCCGCCACCAGCTGTCGCAATAGCATTATTCACGATGTTGCCTTCAGGAGTAAAAAACCCTGTCCCAAGACTTCTATCAGCTAATTGCATGAAACCCGCTGCGGTGAGAACAGGGAGAGCAAACGCTTGCAGGACGGCAGTGATAAACATCGCCCAAATCGTCATAGGCAACCGAAACATCGTCATACCCGGTGCCCGCATCAGAATTATCGTGGTCATGTAGTTCACGCTTCCGAGCATTGATGACACGCCGACAAAAGTAAGACCGATAAGCCAGAGCGTTTGCCCCCACCCGGCACCCGGAGAAGAATTCACATTTGTTGAGAGCGTAGGGTAACTTGTCCAACCACTTGAGGCCGCCCCACCTTCAACGAAGAAACTTGCACCAAAGGCAATAAATGCTGGCCACATAAACCAGTAGCTCAGCATATTGAGCGTTGGAAACGCCATGTCATCCGCACCGATCATCAGCGGAATCAGGAAGTTACCAAAGGCTCCGGCAAGTATCGGGATGATCACGAGAAAGATCATGACCGTCGCATGCATCGTAAAGAGCATTGTGTAGAACTCTGGTGCCATTTGCCCACCTTGTTGAGCAAAGAGCTTCCCAACAACAGGAACGTCTGACCACGGCCAGGCCACCTGCCAACGTACGGCTAGTGCAAGCAGCCCCCCGATCAGAAACCAGAGAAGCGTTGAAAAAAGAAACTGAAGGCCAATAACTTTATGGTCTTTTGAGAAAACATATGTCGAAAGAAACGTTGAAAGCTTCCTCGCCGAAGACGGCTGGGCATGTACATGAGTCTCTTGCTTTTGTGGAGCGTCCTGAACGCTTGTTGTTTTCGTTTCTACAGTACTCACGGCTAACCTCATTGGTAAAGCGGTTGTCTAGGAATATTTATTACCATACTCACAATTTTCAGTATTCAATCGATATCAAGTCTCAGCGTTACTCGCCTGAGTAGCCTCTTGCTCCTGATACTTAACTTCGAGCCATTTCTCAAATGACTCGCGAGACTCAAACGTCACCCTGCCCTTCATCTTGTAATGCCCCCAGCCGCAAAGCTCTGCACAGACAATGTCGAACACACCTTCTTCTCGGGCTTTGAACCAAACTGGGATCTTCATGCCAGGGACGGCGTCCTGCTTAATTCGCACATTCGGGAGAAAGAAGCTGTGAAGAACGTCCATACTTTTCAACTGAATCAAGATATCCTCGTCGATTGGCAGATGAAGATCATTCACAAGATGCAGATCGTCAGGAGTACCAAGAACCCCATCGCGTCCCGGGTAACGAAGACGCCACTCGAACTGACGCCCAATGACCTCAACGGTCGGAGCCATGTTGGGTCTTCGCATTTTGATATCTGCCCACGTGTTCATCTGATAGATCGCGAGAAACAGCAAAACTGCAGCCGGGACGATTGTCCACACAACCTCTAAAACGTGGCTGCCGTGTCGATATTTAACTTCAGACTTCTTATTATTCGCATCGTACTTCCATATGAACCAAAAAAGAGCGACCTCCGTTACAACAAACACGCCACCGGTGAGCCAAAGAATGAAGTAAAACAAACCATCTACAGACGCGCCATGCTCTGACACATCTTTTGGAAGCCAGATGTCATACGCAGGCGCAACCGCAAAGGTGATTACCCCAAAAATTGGAACAGCCAGAAAGAGCAGACTCCAAAAAAGTCCTGCTAAACGCTTCATCCCATAGTCTCCAAATATTGTCTGATTGATCTCTTGAACTTACATGCGATCCCGGGCAACCATCGGTCGATCCACTCCAAGCGTTCCGTTGAAGTCATACGGAAGCGACTTGATGTAGTTGACGATGTGCCAGATATCCTCTGGTGGCACAGTGCCTTTCGCAGCAGGCATTGGTGCCCCATTAATTCCGGCATGAATCCTGTAATACAGATCAAGAGGACGCATTCCGCCGCGATACACCCCCTGCCGTAGGTTTCTTGGCCGAATCATGCGGGGTCGCAGGGCATTTCCATCGAGAACTGTTTCAAAACGATCGAGCCACGCAAGTTCAATACGATGCTCATCTCGCTCTTCAGCTGACATATCCCAAGTCGACGTTTTTTCAGCCTGCTTGACACCACCGTCTACTGTTTTCTGCGCCTGAAGGACAACCTTATTCCAGTCGTCATAATCGTTGGCTTGGCCATCACCAAGACCACTCACCCCGTGGCACTTCACGCAATTTGCTTTGTTGCCATAGAACAATTCTTTGCCTTTAGCGATTGACGCAACCATATCGAGGTCTGCCGGCATGTCAGGCACGTCGATAATTGCATCATCGGCAGCGGCCCACATTTCCGTAACCGGATCAATGATTTCCTCAAATAAGAACTCGCGTGACTGGGGCAAGACACCCTCATCTTCGTCATCAAGTTCAAAGTATGCCCGCATCAGTGACAACTCGACTTCACCCCGAATACTGAGATATTTCACATACTCAGCAAGTGCATCAATTTTTGCATCGCTCAAAAGCGCAAAGGACGGCATTGAACTTCCGGCCAGACCATTCCTTAAAACCATCACGAGGTCAGGATGTGTTGGTTTATCTGCCCTCTCAGTACTCTTGAACTTGAAGACACCCGGGCGATAGTCCCTTGGATATGGATTCAAAAACGCTGCAGTTGGACCCATTCCGTCACCGGTGACACCGTGACAGTGAGCACAGTGCTCTCGGTACAATCCGTTCTTTCGTCCGACAATATCACTCCGAACAGGACCAGCAGCGAGTTTTAGTTTCGCAACATCGAGATTAATTTCAGGAGGAACTCGTGGTTCATCCGGTGTTCCAAAAAGTGCCGCAAGAATCGTGGCGACTTGCTGTTCTTGCGATGTCGTAAGTTGCTGTTTCGATGACTCAACAAGATTCAGCCGAAACGAGGCAGCAGGAGTTTGACCACACCCTGTTGCTAACAAAGAGAGAGCAACAACAGAGATTACACCCAGCAAGTTCGTAGCTTTTGCTTTCCCTACTGGGCTGAACGCACAACACCATGCAATCACGTTGTTCACAACGAATGACTCCATTATTAAGACTAAACTTTCTCTTCTCTACATTAAGAATAGACCAGCACTACACGACTAGGAGCCGGCACCCTCCGAAGGAGGGGAGCAGGCATCATGGACGACTGAATCAACCACTAATTGCATCAGCGGGTATTTCAATCGTCCCAAGATCACGCACTTCGTTCTCTTTCAAGGTAATCTTAAACCGACCCTTTGAGTTCCACTTCAACTCGGGCTGATCCAGATCCAACGCACCGCTTCGGCCAGTCGCCCGTTCATGCCAGACCTGAAACTCAAGCGGTTCTCCTGCTGGAAGATCTGGAATCTCAAACGTTCCATCACCAGAAGATACCGCTACATACCCGTCTTTACGAAAAACCGCGTAGGCCTTCATCCACGGGTGGATGTTGCAGGTAACTGAAACCGGCAGGCCAGTTTCCCGACTTGGCGTAAAGACGGTCGAATCGCCGGAGGGGATAAGTTGATTAAAACTACTACCCGAAATATTTGTGTTGTGACCAATTGGATCACTATTTTTCACATCAACGGCCTGACCGACCCGTGCTGCAAAAACAGGTGTAAGAAACTCACAGTTTTTTTGATCCATAACAAGTTTTCCTGTTGCCGACTCATTTTTCACGCGGCTTGACTTCCGCAAGAAAACGACAACATTTGCAAGCCCTTTGCTTGCCTCATCAACGATGAGGCTTTGTTCGAAAAGCTGCATGCCGTCCTTGGAGCATACCGCGGTGTCTTTATCGACAACAAGCGGTTTCGGCGCCCCGGGACTTCCGGAAAAAGTAAATTTCCCTTTGAGAGACGCCCACCCGGTACCCAGGGCTTTCTCTTCGACTTTGCCTTCAGCACCACTCTCTTTCTCAAGCGATTCTCGTAAGTCGCGAGCAGCAACCATGTCAGGCGCAGGACCAACGACTCGTTTCTGCCCGCACCCCAGACAGAGTGTCACCGCAAACAAGACAAACGTGATTTCATAACAGCGTGTCAGCATCTCAGTCGATTCTCTTTTTCTCCAAAAATTCAATGAGCCCGCCTGCGACTCATTATTGAATTAGTTAAACATCTTGGCGTCCACAACAATATCACCAAGGTCTGTCCCACCCTCTTCAACAGTGAAATCTATTCGACCCCTCTTTGCAGAAGCCTTTTTTCCTCCGAGCGTAAACTCATCAAGATACCCGCCCTTTTCGTGCCAGAGTTGAAACTCAAGCTCTTCACCAACTGGAAGATTCTCTATTTCAAAACTGCCATCTGCTCCACTTACTCCGCCATAAGGATTTGGACGAATCACCAAATAGGCTTTCATCCAAGGGTGAATATTACACGTCACTGAGGCTGGAATGGCTTCGTCGCGGCTGAACGTCACATCCGACGAACCGTTACTCGGAACAAGGCTATTGCTCGGTGAATTTTTCATTGTCGCAATATTGCTGTTATGGCCAACGGTATCTGAATTTTTAATTGTCAGCGTTTGGCCCGTCTGCACAAATCCGACATGCGGCTGAAACCGACAATCCTTGTTATCCAGAACGACTGGATCTGCCTTCGATCCGTCTTCCAAATCCGGATGAACTGTGACGCCCTTTGAGCGAACGAAGAGAACAACATTTGCAATCCCCTTGTCATCCGAAACAACAAGCTCCTCGTTGACGAGTTTGTGCTTCCCGCACACCTCGACATCCTTATCTGCAGTAATTTCAACAGGTACAGGCGGCGTACCGTCGAACACAAACCGGCCTTTGAGACTCGCCCACTCAGCAGCCGGAGCCTGACTCGCAAGTGCAAATACAAACAAGCAAACGAACAAACTGAGTGCAGGATTCAAATTTCGATTGACGCCCACAGAGTTCTTGCTACGAGCCATGCTGAAATCCTTTCAAAGGGGAGATTCTACTTGAGTTACTGTTCTATAAGCCTTCACACCACCAATTGGCAATTTTGTAGTGACAGAATTCCTAGCATCAACCGAATCGCCACTACCACTTACCGCTGTAATATCATCTGGTGACGGATCAACCGCTTTCGCCTGTTCCTCAGAGGCTCTTGGAGCTTCTGGGTTTTGCTCTGCTGGTCCCTCGCCGGCCTGTTCTTCAGCAGGAGGCGATGCTACCTGAGGAAGATACGGCTCCAGCGAAAATTGCCGTTTTGTGAATTCATCGTAATGCATAAGCAAGTCTGTCAGTGCACCAAGTTGTTGCTCACTATCACCGACGTACAGGTCCTGGCTAACCGGCTTATCGTACGGAATGTTTACAGGCATTCCGGTATATGGAAGATACCTCTTGGGATTCGCTATCCAGCCATGGACGTAGTCCGGGCGAAGACGCTCGTGCACTCGCTCAAGTTGGGGAGCAAGAGCCTTCGGGTTACCCGGTGGCGCGTAGTCACCAACCAGATGGCACTTCACGCAATAATTGTTATTTGTAACTATTCGCATTGCACCATCGAGGTGCCCCGGGTGCTGCTGCTCAGCAATATCAACTGCCGACTCATCGAGGCGCGGGTCGTAAACATATGGGTACTCAGCCCCATCCACTACTGAAAAGTAGTCCACTAAGGCGGCAGCCTGGCTCGATTGCAGATTGAACTTAGGCATCCTGAGGACAGCCGCTGGGCGAATGGGATGAGGGTTCAAAAAGAACTTGTGAAGCCACGGAGACTGAACCTTTTTCCCTTCACCCACAAGTGGCGGAGGAAGCCAGCCCCATGCATCACTCGGCTTGACGTTGGGATTGATTGCCTTCTCATCCTCAATCACAACCGGGAAGAGCAACCTTGCAAGATCTCCACCTTTTGCCGGGTAGTGTTTGCCAGCCTGTATCGCGTCTTCGGGAATAAACACGTTCGGCCCGCCGACGAGTCTCGCCTCGCCATCGACAAGCGCATCTTTCCAGAGCGCCACAGGTCGATGGAAAATGACATCTTCTTCATCTGGCTCGACAGGAATCCCATCCTCATCAACAAGTTGTGGGATTCCTGTTTCAGGATCAAGAATCGGCATACCAACCAGCGAAGTTCGCCTTCTACCGGCAGTATCGACCTTAAGCGAATCCCGCACCTGCTCTGGAGAAAAATGCCCTTTGAAGAACGGATAGTCGTTGAATCCAGGAGGTTCGCCCATTGTCTCAGGCTCGTACGCAAGATCCCACCGATCCATCTGGAGCGTATGACATCCGGAACAGTTAAAGCGCTCAGCTACCACAAGGCCATCAAGTCTTGCCTTCTCGCGAGGTGTTGGGCTGTAGACAAATTCGCTCGCCGGCGGATCTGCGACGAGACCGAGAACAAACGTCATCACCTTTTCCCGCTGTTTTGCATCAAATGGGAACTGCGGCATTCGGTATCGCTCGTTATACGATTTGTTTTCAACTTTTTTGTAATCGTAGCTCCGCGGACGTCGCAATTTCTGCCAAAGAAAACCTTCTCGCTCGTGCCCAAGTAACTTTTCTAAGAAATAGCCCGTATCCGGGTCCAGACTTTCTGGTGAAATATGATGTTCTTCTTCACCAACTCCGTAGGCCAGTTCAGTAGCAAATACATCGTCTTCTGCAACGCCAGCTTCACTAACTCCGTGCATATTTTCGCCATGAGCAGTATCAACAGGTTCAACTTCAGCACCAGCATGGCTCGCATGCGAAGACATCATCCCCTTGTGCGGATCATCATGATGACCACCGTGCGAAAGATCCTTCATCACGAATTGGACAACTTGCTCAAACGCAATTCTTGAGGGGTCTTTCCTCCCCCAATCGGCAAGAGCCGCACCAGCGGGCTTGGCATCTTCGAATCCTGGAATATCGTGACATGAGTAGCAGGCAAGTTTTCCAATTGTTTTCTTACCAACATAATTGAGAAGCACCTCATCACGCTCGGCAGTAGCCAAACCGACGAACACTTCTTCATCTCCGAGAATCCTCGTGCCCTCGGGGAGCCCCTCACGGAGGACGGTAGAGGCTTTCTGCGATGGAAAACGGCCTTCAAGATAGAGCATCGCAAGCTCTTCAAGCGCGGCTTTCTCATCACCTGACATTGCTGCCGACGGGATGTCTTCTGGTTTCCACCCTTCCGTTGACTGCAAGAGGTACGCAACTGCATCTGCTGCTGGATCACTCACCGACCCGTCCGCATTCGTGACGGGCTCAAGCAACACATTTGGCATGATTGTTCGTGGGTGATAGGCGGCCGGATTACGAAGCCAGCTATAGAGCCACCGAACACCGTTCGGCTGACTCGCAACCTTCGCCCCAATGCGAGACAAATCCGGACCGTGATTGCTTTCGGCGGCAGGAAAATCAGCATGCTGATGACATGCAAGGCATCCTCTAACTTCCACAACCTTTTTACCCCGAACCACATCCGCAGGGGCTGTAATGCCCTGGTACGGCTCAATGTACTTAAACGGCTGGCTGCTTGACGTCAGGTAGGCAATCATGGACCGTATTTCGAGAGGCTCGTAACGCTCAGACTCCTCAAGACCCGCTCCCTCAAGATGCTCCCATAGCCCAAAGAATCGAGGCATTTTCGTAGACGGCCGAAAGTCTTGAGGATTCCGAAGCCAAGCATACAGCCACTCAAAGCCAACTTTCGAAGCGACATGCCGAAGACTTGGTCCCACCTTCGGGAACATGCCGGGTGTCTCGGGCGTCTTCAAGAGAGATGCGAGTACGTGAGTCCGATCAGTCAGTTTCGCGTCATCACCGAGGGCAGCATCTGCATCAATCGCTTCCCGAAGACGCTGCCGAGCGTCATTGCCATCAGGACTTGAGATGACATCGGTTACCCAATCATTAAAGGTGCCATCCATTTGCTGGGCACCAGGGTCAACAGCAACAGCCTGAGCCACCTCATGATAGTTCGGCTCGAGTCTCAAGTCTGGACCAACTCGCTGATCTGGACCTGACCAGCCTTTAATTTCATGGCACCCATAACAACCGTACTGACGAATGAGGTGGTAGCCAGCAACAACTTTTGGCGCTGGAGGCTCAGGAAATCGCTCGCTCGGCTCGAGATCCACAACCTCATGGTGACACTTCAGGCAGCTCGATTCCTCAAACCGCTGTGGCAGCATCGGATAAATCCAGTGATGATTGTTAAACCAACCGTATTCATCATGCCAGACGTGAGACTGCTTCGGCGAATTTGGTGTATGAGAAGACCACTTGAAACTCGTTGCACTGCCCTGCCCTTGATGGCAAATTGTACAACCAAAAGTCTGCATTGAATGAGGGCTTGAGTCACTCACAAAAAGGTCAAGCCGCGGATGCGTTGCATACGGCTGAGGGACACCACGCTGAACTTCTAAACGCAAAGGCGTGCCCCATGAAACATTTTCGAGTAACGCCGTAACTGCTAACTCACGAACAGAGGTACGACCACCACCAACGGACGTAATGACATCTCCACTCTGAAGGCCTGCGATTGCGGCTGGCGATTCCGGCAAAACAACACTTACCGTTGGAGAATCCTCACGGAACAGCCCTTGGGTCGCAAGGGAAAACCCAAAGGCGCTTTCCATCTGAATCGCTTCGCTCTCGGCCGAACCGGACACGGGCGGTTCATTCGGCGTCGGAAGAACCACTTCCACAATTGCTGCCTCTGGATAAGCCGGCTCCGACGGCGCACCTGGTGCAGATTTGTTCATGCCTTGATGACACGTTGTACACCTATCGAACCTGGCAACATCACGAAAGTTATTATTGAGAGTTAACTTCGGAAGCCAGATTTGATCAATTCGTAGCGGGCTGTTGAATGCATCAAGGACAGGTAGCTCAAGAACTGTCTTACCGATATTCGGAGCCCGATCGCTCAGGGTTTTTTTCAGCAACGCCAACGTCTGCCGATGATCCGCAAGACTTTTTGCAGCAGCATCCTCAGTCGCCGTGATCTTCCTTAATGTCTCAACAAGTTGCTTCCGGTGTGTGTTGGCTGCCTGAAAAGCAAGCGTTGCCTCTGTAACTTCTTTCCTGTTGTCATCGGCAAGAGCCAACAGTTCCTTTTGCTTCGAATCATCCTTCTCTTCGGAGACAGCTAACTCGTAATCAGCTCGCCCCTTATCAAGTTTTGCCTTCCACAATTTTAAACTACCAGCAAGGTTGTCTTCACGAAACCTGGAACGATCAACAATATCTTGAAAACGTTGCAGCAAGTCGCCCCGGATCTGAAATCGGCTGTCTGGGTCTTTTGCTTCGAGCAAGCGGCTGACGTCTTCTTTTGCAAACGCAGCGGCCTCCGTGTCCTCCTTGACTGTTCCCGCTCGCTCAAGAAATTCGCTGACTAAGGCCGGGTCAAGATCTGCCCTTCGAACTTCGGCTAGAGAGGCCTCTAGTTCGGTCGATTTTGCTTGAAATGCTAACGAGTCTTCTGAATCAACTTGCGCCGCCGCAGACCAGGTTTCGAGAGCGCGAAATGTTCTCTGATATTTTTTCCATGGGCGATTATGATCCGCGGCAAGCATAACTACGGTCGCAACTAACAGCATCACCGCCAACACACAAAATGTGATGTGCAGGACCTGCATGTTCCACCAAGTTTTTTCTGTAGCTGGCATTTCTAAGCTCGCGGGGGTCGACCTACTTAATTAATCGCTTTTTGGTCAGAAAAGTCAAAAATTTAACGAGAACTCCGGAATACTGATTATGTACTTCAAATTCACCGTCCAGCGGAGAATCATTTTGAGTGGAAGAGTAAGCATCAAAAGCATTAAATTCGACATCACCATGTATCGTATGAAGCCCATTTTGGCATAAAAACCACGAAAGATTGTGACGGCCATCAAAGGCGGAAGAGCTACTAAGTAAACGCCCATAATGAGCAATCCGGGCGCCTCTCTCAAAAAGATGAATCCAATTTGCGACAAAACTCCAGCATCTTGCGGAGCGCGTGGGAGAGGCTGATTAAGCCACTGAACCCAAAACATTTGAGGGAGATCAACGTTATTGAGCACTTCAACCTTATACGGTGTCCAGTATTCAAACGGACCAAAGAAATTCCAATTTGGCCCTCGGAGGAACGTGCCAAGAATAATCAGGGTGATCCATAACTCAAAAAAGCCGAACTGGTACACAAGATAACTGAACTTACGCTCTTCAATTGAGTAGTAGCCATTTCCTTTTTTATTGAAGTCAAGGTAGGGCATCGCCATCAAACCAAAAACGACGAGGCTTGGCAAAACAACACCTGCATACCAAGGATCGAAATACACCAACATCTCTTGGAGACCAAGAAAATACCACGGTGCCTTTGAAGGATTTGGTGTCTTCACGCTTGAAGCCGGCTCTTCGAGAGGCGCGGGAAGAAAAAGCGCCCAGACAAGAAGCAAGGCAGACACGCCGACCATGCAAATCAATTCCGTGTACACCAGATCAGGCCAGACAAGAACTTTCTCGTCATTCACTTTTTCAACAACCGGCAAACCCTGTTTTATTCGTTCGTCATTGACTACCGCTTGCTTTGTTGCCACCCATGTAAAGAACGCCAAAAGATAAACAAGACCAACAATTGGTACATTGTCTGGCTTCATTACAATGGCTGCAAAGTTTTCATCTGCCATCGATAAGCCAAGAAGGAGCAACGTAAAATTTAACACCGACCAAGCAACCATTGGCTGGACAAAGAACTTCCGGAAAACAAAAAGTCCAGTAAATAAGGCAGTTGTTCCAAGCGTATAGAGCACTGGACCAGAGAGGCTGTTTACGAGTCCACGAACTGCCTCCGGTAGCGCAGGAACCATGGATTTTGACGCCGACAGGGCAAGGCTAGCCAAAATCATCATCACGCCGGCGAACACAGACCACACGAGCGCCCACCCCGGTGCATCCTTCTTCCGCCACAAAATAAATGCAGCAATGCCATTCATAATTGCCAGGAAGGTGTAGTAGCCACCTAAGAACCCAGCAACGTCGTTAAGAAAAAAACCACTTGAATGCATTTTGAACGATTACTTTCGATCGTGACCAACGTGAACAGGAAACTCTACTTCGCCTTACCAGCAACAACATTCTTATCGATTACAGAGGACCACTAATACCACCGTCTTTACGAACTCTCCAGAAATGAATAGCCAATAAAAGTGCAGCTGCAAGAGGAATAGCAATGCAATGCAGTACATAAAACCGATTCAATGTTTCTTCACCAACAAAACGTGCGCCAAGCAGACCAAACCGGGCATCAGATCCATCCGTAATCATATCGATACCTCCAATGGTTAAGAGTTGCTGACCAGGCCCCTCATACCCAAGGATTGGTGTGGCTCGTGCCATGTTCGAACCCACGGTAATCGCCCAGATCGCAAGTTGATCCCACGGAAGCAAGTAGCCCGTGAACGACAACAGCAGTGTGAGCAAAAGCAGAATAACTCCGATCACCCAGTTGAATTCTCGTGGAGGTTTATAGCTACCAGTCAGGAACACACGATACATATGCAACCATGTTGTGATAACCATTGCGTGCGCACCCCACCTGTGCAATTCCCGAAGGATGCCGAGGCTCGTAACATCACGCAGTGCAAGAATATCGTTGTATGCCCACTCGAGCGTTGGGCGGTAGTAAAACATTAAAAGCACACCTGTTACCGTTTCAACAAGAAACAGGAAAAAGGTGACTCCGCCCATGCACCATGTAAAAGAAAGTGCAATCCCCTGCTTCTTAATTGAAACCGGATGGAGGTGGAGGAAAAAGTTCGTCAGCATGACGACAATTCGGTTCCGACGATCTAACGGCATCGGATGACGAAAGATACTTTTCCAAATTTGCGAATTTCGGATTGTTTCACCAATGGCCATTGAGTGCAGCCCAGTCAATTAAGTTTAAAAGTGCTCGCCTGAGCGAGTTGTATTATTTTTATGCTGTTACGTACGACGCCGGGTCATTCCACTGCCCAAGTTCTTCCTGAAACGATTTACTTTTGTCGACCTCAAGTTGCCCATCGTCAGCAATTTTGATCGCATATCGTTCAAGGGGTCTGGGGGCGGGGCCTTCGAAATTGATTCCGTCTTTATAAAACCCACTGCCGTGACAAGGACACTTGAATTTTTGCTCAGCCTCGAGCCAGTTTGGAGTGCAACCAAGGTGCGTGCATACAGTTTTGAGGGCGTATATCTGCTGGACACCCTCAAAGTCTGCGTTCACAACCCACACGCCATACTGGGCGACAAATTTTGTTTCAACTACTCCGGAAGGAAATCCTTCCTTACTCCCAACTTTGAAACTACTTGGCGGTTCTGCAAGCACGTTTGGAAAGAGGAACCTCGCGAGCCCCATACTGAAAAGCCCACCAGTTACCGAGAGTGCCGTGAACCCAACTGCCATAAATGAACCAACTGTGTAAGCCAGGAAACCCCTTCGTTCTTCAGTTTTCGATACTTTGCTCGCCTTCACTGTCTTTTCACGAGCTGGCCGTGGCGGAACAGGGCGAGGAGGTGCTTTCGCCGTTTTTTTCGCTGCAGGCTTTGCTTTGGGTTTCGAGAAGCCTGTTGCTTCTGACTTACTCACCGGACCCGGTTTCGTTCCAGCTCTTGCTGCCTCCAAGATGCTCGCTGTATCTCGCTGCACATTCTTCTTCGCGCCGCTTACTGCCGGTGAATTTGGAGAGGCCGCTTTCTTGGCCGCCGGTTGCTTTGCTGCTGCTGGCTTGGAAGCTTTTTTCGGTTCTTCAGCAGGCTTTCCTTTTCCTGACCGTGCCATCGCAAGAATATCTTTGACACTCGGACGTTCGGATGATCCGGTTTTTGAAGCCACAGGTTCGGGCGTAGTTTCTGAAACACTCGACTCAACCGGACTTGAGTCAACCGATGTGACTTCCTCTTCTGCCGCGGGTTTTTCAGTATTGGGCGCAGACTGCTTATCTGCTCTCGCCGCAGCCAGAATGTCCGCCACTGACATCTTTTTCTTTTCAGCCATAAAGCACCCTCACCCAACTGCAACGCGACATCCCTGCACCAGCGGCACAACACCGAGTACTCGTGAAATCAATGAACGTTTTCAATGACACTCTTCCTAAGCCAGCGTCTTGCCAAACTGGCCTCTTTCCGTATAAAAAATCCATTTTTCTCGGACCGTGGGCTACTTCGTGATTTTTTTCACGAACTCTATTTAACTTTATCTATCACACCGCTGGTGTCAACGTCGGATGGAGCAAGAATACTCCCTCAAAACCCTAATTTCGGGTTGTTTTCAGAGGGTTTTTGAAAACCTGCCCAAATCCCTCAAAACTTTTTCCAAAATTAGGTCAGAATTGAGAGATACTGACACGCTTTTACAATACACCAGAAGTAGATTTTTTAACCAGAGACATAAAATTTTTCATGCACCGATCAAAGAACGTACTTGTTGTAGGCAATGGAGGGCGAGAACATGCCCTCGTATGGAAACTGACGCGCGACGGAGCAAATGTCTTTGCCGCCCCTGGAAATGCCGGGACCGCAGAAGAAGCGACGAACCTGCCTATTCAGGCCACCGACAGTGACGCACTTCTCGATGCCGTAAAACAGCATGAAATCGACCTTGTTGTTGTTGGCCCTGAAGCGCCTCTGGTCAACGGACTTGTTGACAAACTTACTGAAGCGGGTGTCAGAACCTTTGGGCCAAGCGCTCTCGCAGCCCAACTCGAGGGCAGTAAAATTTTCTGCAAAGAGTTGCTCCACACCAACGACATACCTACGGCGACCTATCGGCAGTTTAATTCACTCGACAAAGCCCGTAGCTTCCTCGAGTCCCGCGAAGATGAACCTGTTGTTGTAAAAGCTGACGGACTCGCCGCCGGAAAAGGTGTTTTTGTTTGCAGCAACCGTGAAGAAGCACTTGACGCGATTAACCAATTGCAGCGCGATCCACAATTTCGGACAGCGGCATCTGGCGTACTTATTGAAGAACGGCTCGATGGCGTTGAGGTCAGCGTCATTGCCATAACCGACGGCCGTACCATCGTGACGCTACCGCCGCTACAGGACCATAAAGCAGCGCTCGACGGTGACCGTGGACCGAATACAGGTGGAATGGGAGCTTTCTGCCCTGCTCCCTTTGTCACCCAATCACTGATGACGGAAATAGAAGAACAGATTCTCGTCCCAACTGTTCATGGTATGCGTCGGCGTCGAACGCCCTTTCATGGAATTCTTTATGCTGGCCTCATGCTCACGTCGCAAGGTCCCAAGGTCCTTGAATTCAATGTTCGTTTTGGTGATCCTGAATGCCAGGCTCTTTGCATCCGTCTTGAATCGAGCCTCCTTGAACTCATTGACGCGGCCGTTGATCGGCGTCTTAATGAAATAAGGTCACCAACATGGAAGTCTGGAGCGAGTGTTACCGTAGTCATGGCGTCGGAGGGTTATCCCGAAACAGTTGAGAAGGGACACGCAATCCGTGGACTTGGTCCGGCTAGTGAACTGAACAATGTTGTTGTGTTCCACGCTGCAACAACAACAAGCTCGGATAATCCAGAAACGGTACTCACCACTGGTGGCCGTGTTCTGGGGGTGACTGCTCATGCAGAATCTCTGGCACGTGCAAAACTCAAAGCGTACGAAGGCGTCAAAGAAATTCGCTGGCGAGGCGCGTGGTGTCGCAAGGACATCGCAGACAAAGGCTTGCGACACGAACAGGAGCAAGCTGCCTCTGAGTCGACTGAGTCAAGCTCACCATCTTCTGAAGGCACGGCATGAAACTGGGTGTTGCAATTGTTGGCCTTGGCGATCGCTGGGAAGGGCAATACCTTCCGGCGATTCGATCGCTTGCCGATCGGTTTGAAGTTCGAGCAGTCTGCGAACAAGTATCCCTTCGAGCCACTCGTGCAGCGTCTGAACTTCATGCTGAAGCAGTCGATGGCTTCAGGGTCATGGCTGGCCGTGAAGATGTCGATGCCGTTCTTTGTCTCGGCGACCAGTGGTATGGGACTGCTCCTATCCTGGCCGCGTGTGACGCAGGAAAGGCTGTGTATTCAGCTGCTTCTCTTCCGGCCTGCCGAAGCCAATTAAGCCAACTGTTCAGTCGGGTTGAATCCTCTGGCGTTGCTTTTATGGCTGAACTGTCGCGAAGACATGCTCCTGCAACGGTTCGACTCAAAGAGCTCATCGCCACGCAACTTGGACGCCCCAAGATGCTTTTCTGCCACCATCGCCTCCCCCAGCCGTCCGATCCTTGCAAGCGATCTGTACGCACCGCAGGCAGTGACAGCTGGGATCTCCTCGAGATGGTCGATTGGTGCCGTTATGTTGTAAACAAAGAACCCTCAAGCGTGGTCGCAGTTCACCACACCAGTCGCTGTCAGGACAAGCTCTCTGATTATCAGATGATGAGCCTGGACTTTCCGGGCGATGAAGATTCCACAACAAGTTCCTTGGCCCAAATCAGCTATGGTCAATACATCCCTTCATCGTGGCAGGAAGCTGTCGCTTTTCGGCCACCAGCCGCATTGCAAGTTGCGTGCGAGCATGGCATTGCATTTATCGATCTACCAACAAACCTTGTCTGGTTTGATGAAGCCGGAAGACACCAGGAGTCATTGGAAAATGAACGACCTGTCGACGAATCGATGCTGCTCCAATTCCATCGATCGACAATGAGTCTTGTTCGCCGAATGGGCAGCCTTCAGGATATTACACGGGCCCTTCAGATTGTTGATGCCGCTGCCCACAGCCAAAAAACTGGAATTCGTGTTTCAACAGCGACGGCGTAAGCTCACTCAAGCCTACCCCCTATGACTCAAGGGCGGCGACTACCAAGTCACCAACCTCACTTGTACTGAAACCCATGCGTCCGGCAGCCTGACTCTTCATTTTCGTACCCGTTACAGATGCTACAGCCTTGTCAATTCGAGCAGCTGATTGGGGCTGACCAGAGTGCTCAAGAAGCATCGCCATAGCGTTGATAGCCGCAATTGGATTGATCTTGTTCATGCCCGTGTATTTCGGTGCACTTCCACCCATCGGCTCGAACATACTTACTCCACCGTCGTCCGGATTGAGGTTGCCTCCAGCTGCCACACCCATCCCACCCTGAAGGATACCGCCAAGGTCTGTGATGATATCGCCGAACATATTTGTGGTCACGATGACGTCGTAGGCATCAGGATTTTTGACCATCCACATACAGCAGGCGTCGACGTGATTGTAGTCTGTATTGACATCCGGATATTCCGTAGCGACTTCTTGAAACGTCCGCCACCAGAGATCATGACCGAACGTTAACACATTTGTTTTTGCGACAAGCGTTAACGTCTTCTTAGGACTATTCCTACGACGGGTGTACTCAAAAGCCCAGCGAATACATCGCTCGCAACCTTTTCGCGTGTACACAGCTTGCTGGACTGCAACTTCGTCTGCAGTCCCTTTCTTCAAATACCCACCAACACCACAGTACAGGTCTTCAGTATTTTCCCGAACAACCACAAAGTCGATGTCGTCGGGCCCACGTCCTGCAAGCGGTGTTTCAACTCCGGGCAGAAGTTTCACGGGACGCAAATTGATGTATTGATCCAATTTGAACCGTAACTCAAGGAGCAGGCCTTTCTCGAGGACACCAGGTGCAACATCCGGATGACCAATTGCACCCAGGAAAACAGCATCCTTCGATCGTAGTAGATCGAGGCCGCCCTCAGGAATAATTTCACCAGTCCGCAAATACCGATCGCCACCCCAATCAAGCGATTCGACATTGAATTCGAATCCATCCAGACGGGCAACTGCATCGAGAACTTTGATGGCCTCCGATGTTACTTCAGGGCCAGTTCCATCTCCGGCGATGGTAGCGATGGAAAGCGTAGTGGTCGTCATAAAACTTCTCCTGCAGAGACATTGAATAATCAAAACCTACTGGCCAGCCAAAGTTCCGCAAGCGTGACACAAAGTTCCTGCTAAAAAATGAATCTGAACGACCAGGCCCAACGGCTCGTCAGCCACTAGAAGGAAAGATAAAGGCCTGCACAATTGTGGTGGCAGTACGCAAAGCAAGACGTCACATTTGCACCACGCGCCTTTGCAAGAACCACTTCGTTAAATGGGCTCAATTGTCACTAAACGTAAATGACTTGTTCGACTGAATTCCGAGAGGATTTCGTAGAAAACGTTGCCGACACGCATCGCACAGGTCAAATCGAAGTGCCCGAGTGCCGTCATCAAGAAATGCGGCGAGGTCCTGCTCCTCGAGCCTTTCGAGAAGATCATGCATGTCATCAAGGTGATCATCACCGAGAGATTCGCTTTCGGACGTACAGTTCTCATCATTCTGGGAATCAACAGCAGGAAAAACATTAATCTTCACAACGTGGCGAATACCCACTGAAGGATCGATTGGCCTTTGACAGAAATCACAAGAATAGTGAAGCACGTTTGCCTCCAGAGTCTGTCGAAATAATAAATAAAAATATAACTCTGTGACGGGGACTCTCTGATTTTGAACCAGCACATCCTCACCCGGCCAAGTCGCTATGCTTGAAGTGTGACGGTATCTGACGGGAAAGGCAAGTCTTAAACATTTCATCATTTTGACCACCTGAATCTGCAAACGACCGGCTTGACCCAACAATCCAATAAAATCCTAATTTGGCAGCAGTTTAAGCAAGCAAGTACACTCTTATTTGGTCACTTGGAGAAGCACCTGCTAGCAACTCAAACAAGGGCACGTGGATGAGCACTGCAACAACCCTCCCATTCCAACGGCACGCAACACTAGGCATGAGCGTACTCGTGCTGAATCGCTCATTTGTTGCTGTTCATGTCACCAATGTCCGCCGTGCCCTCGCGCTCCTTTTTCGCGATGTTGCAGAAGTTGTACACATTGACCAGGGCCATTTTTCAGCCCACTCCATTGATTCATGGCGAGAACTCTCTGCTCTTGAAACATTGGACCGATCCCCCGATCAGGACTGGATTCGAGGTGTTGGGTATGACCTTCAGGCCCCACGCGTCATCCGGCTCCCTCGTTGCAATCAACTACCACGAGAAAACATGCGATTTAATCGCAAGAATGTGTTTGCGAGGGACGCAAATCGCTGTCAGTACTGCAACCGAAACCAGCCGACAAGTGAACTTTCTCTCGATCACGTGATCCCAAAGAGCAAGGGCGGCCCGACCACGTGGGACAATATCGTGTGTGCGTGTGTCAGCTGTAATGTCCGCAAAGGTGGCCGAACTCCGCGGGAGGCCGGCATGAAACTCATCCGGAAACCTCGCAAGCCTCGGTACAGCCCTCTCCTCACCGTGAAATTACACAACCCAAAATACGTGAGCTGGAGAAGCTTCGTTGACAAAGCGTACTGGCTGGCTGACCTTCAACAATGAACGGAGCCTCACGTCTCGAAGAAGCGTGAGGCTCCGTTTTTTTGTTTTGTAAGACGCCTTACAGACCGTGGAAAGCGTCTTCCGGCACAGGATTTAACAGATTGGGTCCTTCTTCTCTGTAATCACCGGCAGTTGCGGTGACATCTCAGCGTTCAATTCGGTAAAAGGCTTCCATTCTTCTGGCAGATTGTCCTCGTGAAAAATTGCTTCTACCGGACACTCTGGAACACATGCCTCACAGTCAATGCATTCGTCCGGATGAATGTAAAGCATCTGGTCGCCTTCGTAAAAGCATTCGACCGGGCAAACAACAACACAGTCTGTGTACTTGCAGGCGAAGCAGGGCTCAGCAACGACATGCGTCATATCAGGCTAACTCCTTATCAAAAGACCTTAAACCAACCACTGTGCGACTACGCACATCGGCATTCCAAACGAGCCAAGAAGTCGAATCATACCGAATAGGCAAAGCGTATCGATATCAACAGACGTCTCAACAGCGGCATCGTAGGCAGCAGTGAGCCACCTGTCAACGAATTCTCCATCGGATAGACAGGAATCAGAACTTCAATAAGAGTCCTCAGGGGGGCAGAATTCGTCTCTTCAGCACACACCCGACTTGGTTGTTGGCAGAAACAGGGGGTATAGTTCATAAACTGCGAAAGTACTGCGGAGGCGTCAGCGTGACTGAGAGCACGAGAAACCTGGGTGAAGAGAATCAGTCTCACTGCTCACCTATCGATCAAGCACTCGTCAAAGCATGCCTTACTGGTGATGCTCAGGCTTGGAATACATTTATCAAGCGGTTTGGACGGCTTATTCGTGCAGTCGTCGCCAAGACCGCAGAGAGACGTGGATGGAGCATCACAACCGCCGACTGTGATGACATCACTGCTGAAGTCTTTGCCCAACTGGTGTACCGAAACGCAGCCTCTCTCAGACTCTTTGCTGGTCGGTCAACATTGACAACCTATCTCACAGTCATTGCTCGTCGGGTGACCGTACGAGCCATGCTCCAGCAAAGCAATCACCCAAAAACTCTAACCCAGAATACGGCTCTACCAGAGCTGGCGGACCGTACTGCCCTTCCGCAACAACACGTTTCACAACAAGATGAAATAGAGCATTACCTGAAACACCTCTCGACAGAAGAGCAGGTACTTCTTCGTATGCACGACCTCGAGGGTCATAGTTACAGTGAGATTTCACACGCAACCGGAATTCCAGTCAACTCAATTGGACCTCGGTTATCCAAAGCCCGCAAGACTATCCGCCAAAATGAGCACGACTCAGATAATGATCACGGCAAGTCAGATGAGACTCAGTGAGACTCACTGGCCGGGCGAAGTACCGACAGGGGCGATGACCACAGATGGGTCAGCTAAATCAATTGGCTCATACCCATCGTAAGCTGGCATGTGCCAGAGTTGGCCCGGATCAGTTGACGGGACATTTGTCACCAGGCTTGTAACTTCAAGGGTAAACTCAACACCAGATCCAGGCCAAGAAACGTCAATAAGCCGTGGTAACGCTGCACCAGATCCAGGATCCACACGATGTCGTGATGCACGAACACTCGCCAAACGTTTCCCCGTCGAGGTAAACAAGTGCTGCTCTTCAACAAGCCCTGTCATCGGGTGGAGGATAATTGATCGGACGAGTTGTTCGTCCGGGGAATCAATCGTACTACGAATTTCGAGCCGACCGTCGGCAGTCATAAATGGCCCCTCATGTCGATGCTGAGGACTGAAGCGAACCAGTCCTAACAACTCTGGCATCCAGTCCGCTCGGATCGGCAACACCTGTCGAGCAGAAGATTGTTCATACTTCTCATGCTGACAAAACAGCATGATCGGCGGTTCATGCCGGCGAATCCAGAGCCAAAAAAGGTCGTCATTACTGCCAATATCGAGTTCATTTCCAGTCAGTGATGTTTGCGCACGCAACCGAAATCGTCGCGGAGGCTCACAGGCAACCTGAGCCGAAAGCCGTGGCACTCCCGGAACGACGAGCACCGCCTGAGTGGCTGCATAACTTCGCACGCGTGACGTATTATCCTCAATGGCTGCGATAATTTGCTCACGTGTTGGCTGAGCCGGAAGCGTCCGAGGCAATGGCATAATTCCGACCTGATAACCCCGAATGACATTCGGGCAACTTGCACCACTTCCTGCAACAAGGACAACAGTGGTCACAAAAAGTACCAGTGGTAGAGACGTTCGAGTCGCCAACCCGTTAGAAGAACTCATGACTCGCCTCCAGACCACAGAAGCGAGGCCAGTCGCTCTTCCAGTGCTGCATGTTCTTCGGCTTCAGGCATGACCGCCACGACCTCGTACTCACAATCCCGGCGACGGCAGACAAGCGACACAACTTCGTCTTCTCTATCACATATATCACTGGTCTCTGTCTCTTCTTGGCTCGAGCTTTCGGCAAACCGAAGGACCCTTCGTCGAATAAGCTGAAGGGCTAACAGGTACCGAAGTGATGCTTCCTCGGGCTGGTCCGCAAGTGATTCCAAGGTGTCTAGAAGAGCCTCAACGGGGGCGAGAGAGACTCCACCATCTTCTTGCTCCGGTACAACGCTACGCCACCAGGCGAGTGTTTCATCAGGAGCACCTGCCCACGCGTCATGAGACCAATCATGCCGAAGGAGTCTTCCTTCCTCACGAACAAGCGCAGAAAACATCACATCACCAGCCTTGAATTCAGAACCGGTTTCTTTACAGGTTGGCGATGGTCGCTGAATCTTGAGGTCCATGTAGATTTTCCATGTGCAGATTCGGCGGTTCATCCGAATGGCATAACAGGAGAGACACGACCATACCTCTAGAGAACACGCCTTTTTCTCACAAGGCGAGTCATCAAAAACGGCCGACTGTGGCAAGATGCGAGGAATAGGCGCTAGCGGCTTGTAAGAATCTCCACTAATTCAAGGAGCCCACCCGATTCATGGCAACCAACGACGTGATCTGCTGTGTCCTGTACCTCTTTGCGTGCATTTCCCATCGCAACACCAAAGCCAGCCCCAATAATCATCGGGAGATCATTTCGGTCATCACCCGCCGCGCAGATAGCTTCTGCTGGAATTCCCCATGAGTCTGCAAGCTGGAGAACACTCGACCACTTATCAACTCCAGCCGGAGCGATCTCACACAGCCAATCACGATACCGAGGACTGCGGATCGTATGGATAGACAACATATCGGGGAAACGTGAGTTCAGGGCACATTCGAGTGCCTCCATTTCACGGACATTCCCCATGACAAATCCTGAAAAAGCATCCGCCGGTGGAGATTCACAGAGCGTTGCCATGACCCGAGCCAGCTGTTTGTTTTTTTGGAGATATTCACCAAACCCGGTCAACTCACCGGTCTTATCACGTGCGACGAGCGTCCGACAGTAGAAGTCAAAACCTTCATTGAAACTGTCGGTGTAAAGAACTGGCTCGTGACCAAAGCCAATCACGCACTCGAGGACTTGAGAGAGTGTTGCTTCATGAAAACCCGACCGAAAAAGTGTTTCGTGCTGCACCGGCATCTTCACAAGAGCCCCTGAAGCAGTTACGACTGGCCCAACGAGCCCCAGTTCCGTAGCCACAGGGAGCACGTCCCGGTACCGACGACCAGTCGCCAACATCACACGTATCCCTGCAGCCTGCGCCTTATGCACGGCTTGCTTTGCTGCTGCTGTGACTTCGTGCCGACTATCTGTAACAGTGCCGTCTACGTCCAGCACCAGGAGTTGAATTGTTTGGGGCACGCTGTTTGCTCATGTAGAAAACGGCTAAAAACACAGATGATGGATCTGACGATTCAGATATCATATCGTCGGAGCACTCATGACAACTGACAACTCAGACATTCCGTTCACACCAGTTCTTTCTGCTGGTGATATACCGGCTGGCGAAGGCCGGACGTTCGAAGTTGCCGGACGACTCATCGCTGTCTTTTTCGATGGTGAATCCTACCATGCGATGGACGATCTCTGCCCACATATGGGCGCATCACTTGGTTCCGGCCCCATTGTTGAAGGTATTGTCACCTGCCCTTGGCATGCGTGGCGATTCCAGACATGCGATGGTGCCTGGTGTGATAATCCTGCCCTCAAGGTCGATGTTTTTCCGGTGCGGATTGTCGACAGCAAGGTCGAGGTCCAGGTTCCAGCAAGTGAATCAATCGAATGAACCCGTCAGTCTCCCACGACTTCCTTCGATGTCACAGTAGATACTCAGAGAGTTTCTTGAGACTTGACTTAACTCAGGGTGACTGATTGTCCTGGCGCACATACCTGCGGCTCAGCGACACCTCCGTCGCGAACACCTTTCGCCCATGCCTCCACGTCTTGCTCAATAGGGGGCCAGGTACCGTAATGGCAAGGTATCACCAGCTCTGGCCTCAAGAGGCGAATCGCTTCAAGAGAATCGGCAGGTCCCATCGTAAACATGTCACCGATCGGGAGCATTGCCAAGTCAAGTCGTCTACCCTGACCATCAGGCTTTCCGATACGTTCCATGTCAGAAAAGAGACACGTATCACCCGCAACAAATATCCGCTTCCCTCCCACATCGAGCAGCCAGCTTGCTGCGGGGCCGGCATATGTGCCATCTGGCAGACTGGATGAATGGTGCGCCATTTCCATCTTCGCAGAACCGCCCGGCACACTCGTCGTACCGCCAAGATTCATACCCACTGCACCATCAATGCCTTGCTTGGCCAACCACTCGGCTATTTCAAAGGCACACAGGACCGGGCACTGTAATCTTTTTGCTATCGATACCGCGTCGGCGACATGATCAAAGTGGCCATGCGTGATCAGAATTGCATCGCACTGAACATCTGACGCCTGAATGGGACACGTCGGACAATCATCAAGAAATGGATCAACAAGAAGCACCCCTGCTCCAGTGTCGATAAGAAACGTTGAATGTCCTGTCCATGTAATCGTAACGGCCATTTGTTTCCTCGTACCTACAAACCTTGAAACCTAAAAACACCAGACCATAGAACTTCAATTACCCATCGGGGCGAAGCCTCTTCATCATGAATTTTTTATATGCCTCCACGCCCGGCTGGCCGTACGGATTTGTCCCTACGAGCCGTCCCTCGACGACCGTAGCAAGCATAAGCATCTGCAAAAGTTGACCGATTGTGAATTCATCGATTTGGGGCAAGTGAATAGTGGCCGTCGGACGCTTTACCGAGGCATATGCTTCATTCGTACCCTCTGTCGCAGCTGCAAGCATGGACGGCCAGGTTGTGCCAATAAGGTCATCGAGCTGATCTTCGTTTCCGGAGGACCCACTCAGTGGCGGCAGCCCAATGTGATCACGACGTGACTCTCCAACACAAAGATTCGTGATGAGCTTGTCGCGGCGACCATCTTGATGCTGCTGCCCCCGCGAGTGAAGATCTCGCGTTGTGACTGTGGTGAGCGGTGTCGCTCCCTTTTCGTCCTTACCAAGACTTTCAGAAAGTAACTGGTCATACCAGAGACCAACTGATTCAAGCTGGTTACTCCAACTTGAAAGAACTCGGATAGTCGCCCCCATTTTCTTCTCAGCCAAATGGCAAACAGCGACGTATTGCAACACTGGGTTTTCAGAAACTGGTGACTCACGAAAGCGTTGCGTCATTGCTGCAGCGCCCTCAAGTAAACGAACAACATCGATCCCAACAAGTGACGCAGGCAGTAGACCCACAGCGGTAAAGACAGAGAAGCGTCCACCAACGCCATCAGGAATCCCAAAAACATCAGGACACCCGAGTGTCTTTGCCAGGCTGGCCAGTTTCCCGCTCGCACCTGTTACCGGAACAACTCGCTCTGCTACCTGCTTGGCATCACCCTTGAGTGAGTCAGAAAGCGCGTTTAGAAAAAGTCGTGTCGCTGCAGCGGTCTCAAGCGTGCCGCCACTTTTGCTGACTACGAGCATCGCCCATTGAGCGAGAAGATCGTCTCCATCACCTCCGCCTGGGGGTGATCGAAGTACATCGAGAAGACCTTGTGCAGAGTCGTTATCAATATTGAAGCCTTCAAACGACAGCCGAGGCCGTCCACCTCGTTCTCCACGAGAGAGTTCGTTGTGAAAAGGATGGCAGCATGACTCGAAGAGTGCACGGGTACCCATATAGGACCCGCCTATACCGAGCACGACAACACGATCAACAGCTTCTCGAAGTCGCCGTGCCGTTTGGAGTATTGAAAACAATTCACTCTCCGGACGACGTGTTCCGTAATCGGCCAGGAGCCGTTCCGGTAAATCGAGAAACGCTGGATCGAGCGACTCGTTACCAGCACCATCCGTTCGCCAGCGTTCGAGATCATTGAGGCTTTCTTCTCTTGCTGTAGAGAGCGGACCTGCAAGGTCATCCACATCCGCTTGGTGTATTCCACCAGTAGCAAGGACCGCAGCGGCATCATAGGAAATTGGATCATTAGACGATTTGGATCGAACAGCGTTCATAATCGGGATAGCTCTTTAAGGGCCGAAAAGTAAAACATGGAAACAATGGTGCTCGGGTTTGAGCATGCTAGGCTTTTAGCCAAAGCATACCAATCACCCTATTGAGACCGCGAAACCTTACCGGAGAAGAGGATGGCTCAGCAACTCTTTCAATTAACAAACACGATTGCACTCCTTGCCTGGATTCCGCTGGTCTTGTTTCCACGGCAGACTTTCGTCCGGGATACGCTGTGTAAGCAACTTATTCCCGGCATCTTAGCGGCCATCTACTTGGGCGTCATTTCTTGGAAATTCGCCACGTTAGGCCCTCCACAAACTGATGTCATGACACTTTCCGGACTCCGCAGTATTTTTAGCGATGACTTCGTATTTGCAGCGGCCTGGACTCATTATCTCGCTTTCGACATGGTGGTCGGAACCGTGGTTGCCCGCGAGGCAATCGCCTGCGGCATCCCATGGCCACTCCGGAGCCTCTCTCTGGTGCTTACATTTCTATCAGGCCCAATTGGGTATCTGACCCATCTTGGCTTCAAGCTCCGCTGGCAGCACGAAAGTGAAACACCCCCCCTTGCAGACCCCGGCTCTGAAACCGACAACTAAGGGTTCAGTCTGGCTTTTTTCCACTCGTCTCCTGGAGACCCTGTTGTGACCGAACACGAACTGATCCAAGAACTCAAAGGCCCCAGTAACTCCAAGATCATCATGCTCGTTGCGGATGGACTCGGCGGGCTGCCGTTGGATCCGGGTGGAAAGACAGAGCTTGAGACCGCCGTGACACCAAACCTCGATCGGCTTGCTGGAATTGGTACAAGCGGCTCAAGTGTCCCAGTGCTACCCGGCATCACGCCAGGTTCAGGCCCCGGACACCTTGGCCTTTTTGGCTACGATCCGCTTGAATTCAAAATCGGCCGCGGGGCACTTGAGGCGACGGGCATTGGCTTTGAACTTGGCCCTCATGACGTTGCTGCTCGTGGTAATTTCTGTACGCTCGATAGTGACGGACTGATCAGCGATCGACGGGCTGGTCGTATTCCTTCAGAAGAGAGTTTTCAGGTTGTCGAAAAACTTCAGGCTGTTGCAATCGACGGATACGAAGTCTTTGTAAAGCCGGTCAAAGAGCACCGTTTTGTTGTGGTATTCAGAGGAAGTGGACTTGATGGCAGAGTTGCTGACACTGATCCTCAAGCCACGGGCGTACCACCACTCGACCCACAGCCACTTGATCCAGCAGCGGCGAAAACTGCCGACATTGCAAAAGAGTTTGTTCGGCAGGCCTGCGAAATTCTCAAAGATGAGCCCAAAGCCAACGGTCTGACATTACGGGGATTTGCCGCCAAGCCAGCCTTGCCGACGTATGAAGAACTCTACGGACTGCGCGCTGCTGCAATTGCGGTCTACCCGATGTACAAGGGGCTTGCCAGTCTTGTTGGCATGAAACTTGTGGGCACACCGCAGACACTCGGAGAACAGGTTGACGAACTAAAAGCCTGCTGGAATGACTACGACTTTTTCTTCTTGCATTTCAAGTACACCGACTCAACTGGCGAGGACGGCAACTTTGCGAACAAAGTGAAACAGATCGAGGAACTCGACAAGATGATTCCTCGTATTGAAGAACTCAAGCCAGATGTTCTCATCGTGACTGGGGATCACTCCACTCCCAGTAAGCTCAAAAGTCATTCATGGCACCCTGTACCGACTCTTCTGGTTGCGGACCCATGTCGTCCGGACGGGGCAACGGCTTTCGGTGAACGCAATTGCCTCAGCGGTGGTCTTGGGCAGTTTCCGGCCAAGCACCTCATGCTTCTGGCAATGGCTCACGCCGGTCGTTTTGGCAAATATGGTGCCTGATCTAGCAAAGGCATCATCAACAAAAAACAGTGACTTAACCGGACATCACTTCCGTGCGTCATCCAGTTATGAGTTTCTGCCTTGTCCCATATGGTACTGAGGAACTCGAAGCGTCTCTCCGTCGCGAAGCGCTGATTGGTGCGCTACAATGCCCGCTACGGTCATGTTGAGTGACTGTGCGACATCGATCCACGGCTTCCTGTTCCGCAAAACAGCGTCAACGAATTCACTGGTCAGATGGCCATGCGAACCACCATGTGATCCAGCAGCCATGCCCGGCGGGAGTGCTGGCCGGGCAGTTGACACAAGGACCTTTTCATCTTTTTGACCATAGACTCTGCCCTGCTCGCCATGAGCAGATGGCATATCCCACGAAACGGCAATTCGCGACATGCCTCCTTCTGTTGTCCGAAAGAGTCCGACTTCTGATCCAAATGGATTTTTGTACTGATTGTTTTTGGGCTGAAGATGAGGAACAACACTTGGGGTTCCAAGCGCAGACACCTCAGTAAAGCTGTGGCCGGTTACGCCAACATAGAATGCTGTCGCGTGTGTTGGGTACCATTGAGGCGGCAGTCCCTTGCGCCAACCGTTTGTATCAACAGTCCGTGTTTTCGGATTGTATCCACCTAAGGGCTTACCGAAGTAGTGATAGTACTCTCCCTCGGAGTACACGATCTTCCCTAGGGCCCCTGCATCGAACTGCCGATGCCATGCGTAGAGATTTTTATGAAAGCATGACGTCTCAAACATCATGTAGTGACGCCCCGTCTTCTTGACGGCCTCGAACAGCCTATCGGCATCTTCAAGGGAACCAAAAACTGCCGGCACCGCTGACGCAACGTGCTTGCCACGAAGCAGCGCGGTGATCGCCAGTTCTGCATGGCTCGGCGCATCGGTAGCAATATAAACTGCTTCAAGGCTGTCGTCATTGAGCATGTCTTCACAGGACTCATACGTTTGCGCACAACGACATGCCTTCGCTAACTCCGCGCGACGATCAGCAATCAAATCAGTCACAGCAGCTACTTCAACATTCGGATGATCCTGAAAGCCAAATTGTGCACCGAATTTGCATAGACCGTATCCTGCAATACCAACACGTATTTTTCGATCAGAGAAGGGTTTCCACAATCCGTCTGGTTTTGCCGCTGGCTCATTCGTTTCAAAGCCGGCGATAACTTTTCCTGAAGCATCCACGGGACTGTCCTCTGCGCGAAGCAACGAGGTCGTCATACCTGACCAAGCAGTACCAAAAGCCATCCCTCCTGCACTTATACGAGCAAGAAATTTTCTTCGTGAAAGATCGGGGAATTGGTTCGCAGGCACTTCAGGATTCAGTCGTAGCATTTTTGAGTTCCGTTCCCATTTCCGCTTGATGACCTAGCCGCTACCCACTCAAGTCAGGCGCTTGGGCAATCATCACATGAAGCAAGAGTTCTTAATACTACCCAAGCATGTCTGCCTGAGAATCGGGTAAACACCTGATTTGAATCAAGCCTTTGCGCCGTCAATTCTTTCAAACTCGTGCACAAAAAGACCGCTACGAAGCTTCGGCTCAAACCATGTGCTTTTCGGCGGCATGATCTCGTCTGCATCCGCAACCGCCAGCAGTTCGTCTGCACTCGTCGCATGCATGGAAAAAGCAACACCGTGTTCGCCCGCACGTTTCTCTAATTCTTCACAGCCACGGACACCCCCAACAAAAGCGATCCGTGAATCTGTTCGTGGATCACCGATACCTAAGATCGGTGCGAGTACACGGTCCTGCAGAAGAGCAACATCGAGGCTGGCAATCGGGTCATTTCGATCTATCGATGACTCAGGGAACGTAAGGAGCCACCACTCACCAGCAACAAAAACAAGAACCTGCCCTGGCTTTTCTGGCGTCCCAGCCTGTGCCTGTTCAAGTGAACCAACAGCCCGTAATTTTCCAAGAAACTCATCCGCAGAAAGCCCGTTCAGGTCTGCCACAACACGATTGTATGGCAGTATCCTCAATTGATCATGAGGAAAGACGACTGCCAGAAACCGACCATATTCTTTTTCTTCACTATGGTGTCCGTCCACTTGCTTGGATGCTGTTGCTGCACGCTCCGCCCCAGCAGATCGATGATGACCATCCGCAATATAGAGCCTGTTTAGTTGTTCAAATGCCGACACGTACCTTGTTGGATCAGCCACGCACCAGCCTGTGTGCTGCACACCATCTGGGGCAACAAAATCAAACAGAGGTGACGATTCCATATCGGCCTCCATCATCGAATGAATTGTCGTGCCCTCAGTAGGCGCATCTCGAAAGCACAAAAAGACTGGCTCTGCATGGCTCGCAGTAGCGAGTAAATGTCGGGTCCGGTCATCCTCTTTGTCCGGCCTGGTTTTCTCATGTTTTCGAATCTCACCAGACCGATACTGATCAGCCTCAACGCATCCAACAATACCCACCTGGGCAATGCCTTCTCGTATTTGCCGATACAAATAAATGCTCGGCTGCGACTCTCGCTGGAGCACCCCATCAGTAATCATGCCCTGCAGGTTGTCACTCGCTTTTTTATATACCTCTGACGCATGACAGTCTGTGTCCGCCGGCAAGTCAATCTCTGAGCGAACGACATGAAGAAATGACTTTGGTTTCCCCGCTGCACGCTCCCTTGCTTCACTCGTTGAAATAACATCGTAGGGATCACTTGAGACTTCTGAGGCATCCTCGAATGACGGTCGTAATGCAGTAAAAGGATGTATCCGTATCATGAAGTCACCTTGGTGGGTTTTGCAGGAAAGGCTGTGAAGAATACCTCTTCTGACCACGGTGGTGCAAACTCTCAGAATCTCGAACGGGCAATGACACTTTTCTGAGACGAGATCACATACGAATAGATTCTCCTAGCGTGAAATTACGCCCCAAGCACGCACCTGAAATACATCCTGAACGCTCTTTCATTTGATCCGTGTCTGCAATCTGCTGAAACCTGTCTTGGGAATATTGTGCGATACGTGGTATATAAATTATTTGACGGTCTTTTGGAGAACCTACACTTCGTGCTTGCGTTGCACTATCGCGCTTGTGGCAAAACAGGACCCAGTCGATGATTCGTTCACCAGCAACGCTGACAATCGCGAACTTCAACCGACAGACGCTTGCTGATCTTCTCCGCCCTGTCCTCGATCGTGCAATGACACAGGGCATGGTCGGCACAAATGTTGTCCTCGAAATTGTCGCCGAAGCACTCAGCAAGATTGGTGACAATGAGATCCGAACATTCCTTGATCCGAAAACAGGAAAACTCCGCGGAGGGCTTGAGATTCGTATCGAAGAGACACTCAGCATGTCAAGGAAGTGGCGCGACTGGGATGCCAACCACGGCAATGAGGACTGGATGCTTCGCAAGAGCGGACGCACTATCAAAAAAAACGAGTTCCTAAAAAGCCTGATCCTGAGTTCATGGCGATCAATGCAGAAGCTGCATGGCCTTGAGCCGAAGGATGTCAAAACGCTCGTTGAAGGAGTTCGCAAGGTGTATGATGCGATGTGCGATGTAAAGCCAACGGACAATCGTCCTGGACTTGGAAATACTTATGGAAAGTAGATTCCAAAAATAGGACTTTTGGCTACATTTTATGGAGACCAAGCCATCAATACCATGATGGTGCGTATGGGAATGGCGTGGTGGTATCGCCGTTACGACAAGACAGAAGAACTAGAGAACGCCGAACGATACGCCAAGGAAAACAAGATTGGCTGGTAAATGGCCACTCTTGCACAGCAAACAACGCCAGCCATAGCACAGACGACAGTGGCCGATTACTCTTGGATTGTTGCTGTCCTTCAGAGCAGGTCATAGCGAGTCATAGAGTTTCAGGACCGTCACGGGTACGTTTCAGCAAGAATGATGACACAAAACGCCATAACTCCGGACAAAGACGATCTCTTCAACAGTTCGACCATGACATTTGGCGAGCACCTTGAAGAACTTCGAGCAAGTCTCATTCGTGCCGCCATTGGTCTGGTCTGTGGCGTTGTCATAGGTTTTTTTGTTGCCAGACCAGTCATTCATATTATCGAGTCTCCTCTGCGAAAGGCACTGGGCGAATATTACACCGAGCGTGCGATTGAGACTTTTGACGCCTGGCAACCTCGACAAAGCGGGGGACCAGAACTTCCATATTCACGAAAGGAAGTCGTGAATGCCGTCGAACAATACGGTCTCTCTTTTGATCTTCGTGAAGTTCACCCAGACCGACTGCCGAGCGCAAAAACCGAAGCAAAACACAAAGACCTTTTCGATATAGAATCTCTTACCCCTATCCTTCTTTGGCAGCCACTTGCCAGAGATAGTCGAGTAAGTATTACGACCCTCAGCGCTCAAGAAGCGTTTGGAATCTACGTCAAGGCATCTGTTCTTGTTGGACTTGTACTTGCTGGGCCCTGGATCATTTATCAATTATGGATTTTTGTTGCAGCCGGACTCTACCCAAATGAAAAGAAAGTCGTACATCTTTTTTTGCCCGTGAGCACTGGGCTCTTTATTGCCGGAGTCCTCCTCGCATTCTTCTTTGTTTTTGATTTCGTACTCACATACCTTCTTGCGTTTAATGAGTGGCTTGGCCTCGACCCTGATCCACGAATTAGTGAGTGGCTTGGATTCGTCTTGTTCCTCCCGGTTGGTTTCGGCCTTGGGTTCCAACTCCCATTAATCATGGTCTTCCTCGACCGACTTGGCATCGTCGAAGTAAAAACATTCGTGAGCCAGTGGCGGATGGCGTTTGTCATAATCTTTATCGCTGCGGCGATACTCACGCCGGCAGATCCGTACAGCATGCTGCTTCTTGCGACGCCCTTGGCAGCGCTCTATTTTGGCGGCATTGGCCTCTGCAGATGGCTCAACAAACCCGCCACCACATAAGCGAGTCGGGGCTGGAGTCTTTGATTGGGGTCGGGCTCATTGATGTAATTGTCAACAAGGCAATTACACGACAAAAGCCAACCAGTAGAAGAAACCGCCTGTCACGGTTGTAACTAGCAGATCAGCTGCCGCCAATCGTGCCATGAGCCGATGTCTCTGACTATGACTTCCTGGAACAGGCGGCTTGGGGAATCTCAAAAATGCCTCGACGAGCACCCACAAAAGAAGCACCAGAGTTGAGACTGCAAACACCAGATGCACCGCAAGCGCAGTGCCAACACCTATTGGCCAATACGGACTTGGCGTCGCACGAACCCGCCAATCACTAAACAAGCGAATATCGATTTCGAAAACAAGAATCGCCGCCAGCAGCGCGACCATAATGAAGATTTGCAATGACTTGTGCAGACGGTACCGCCCTTGCCTCACTGCCATAATACTGACGAAAAGAATTGGCAGCAGCAAAACAAGGCCAACAATCACCACATCCATTCCGATTGATGCGCGGCTCCCAAGAAATCCATCAAAACCCGGCATCACTATCGACTCATTCTCTATCACGTCACCGCCCTACCTGTATATTGCGAACACTGGTCTTGTGATCGACGAAATTGAAAGGAACTCAATACTCTTTTGATGCATTTGACCGTACGCTGCGAGAGCATTGAATTCCAGACCTGCGGGTAAAGTTGGCACCATTTGCGGTGAAGTACCATTAGCGGCTAATATCCTGCAACACTTGGCCGAGTGGCGAAATTGGCAGACGCACGGGACTTAAAATCCCGTGGAGAGGAATCTCCGTGCGGGTTCGAGCCCCGCCTCGGCCACTTTACCCTAGCTTACCCACGCTCAACGACTACAAAAACTCAAAATCTCCGTTGCCACAACGGGCTGAAAATAGCTATTTATCTGTCGTCTGGCAGATCTGAAATCTGTCGTTGAACTGTCCCGTACTCACTCAGGGTAATCCATGCAGATTGATCGCCGCCTCCTTGTTGCTTCGGACCATGCACCAAAAAGCCCTAGGAGGCAGCAGGATGTACTTTCACCGTGGCTCCCATGGATCATAGCGCCTCTCTTCACGCTGCTGCCTATCGTAGGGTGCTGGCTCGCCAATTCGTTTCAACAACCTCGTACCATGAACCTGCGGCAGCCCACCGTCACGGCACCATCGCCGTCGACTGAAACGGTCGTAACCTTTGCTCAACCGAACAACGGATTCTGACGCATTACGCATCGCTTGGCCAGTACGGGCAGTACGTACAGAACTCACCACCGAGCTTGGACGATTCCGGATTCACAACCCAAATCCCGTTGACGAACCAAACGGAAAACAACCGAAGCGATATTCTGGTCGCACTATCGTCGAGTTGGAACGGGTTGACGAGCCGCTTGTCTCGCGACAAGAAACCGTCGCAAGCCGCTCACGATTCGTTTTGGTGATTGACTTCCTGAGGCCATGAATACTGGTGTCACACCATCTTCTGTAACAATTACTTCGACAGCATCTGGCTCAAGTGTGCCACCAAGTAATTGTTCTAAAGAAGCATCTGCCGGCTCTCCGTCTTCTGTTGAGGCTGGTATAGAAGCAACGACAAAGCTCTCCTCAGCAAGTTCTCCAAACTCCGGGTCGTTCACAAGTGTTGCAGAACGGATGATTGCTGTCTTATCTCGACTACCACTCACAACAAGCAAAATTGGGCGATTTTTTCCCCGTGCTTCATCGACGGCTTCGCCAAGACTCGTCAGCATTGGTTCTTCAAGATCAGCGACCGCCTCAGGAGCAGGAACCTTTGCAGCAAATCGTTTAATCCATGTGGACGCAGATGTTCCGCGATACCCTCTTTCTTCGGTGATTTTTTCACCAAATGAATTCAATACTAATACCGAAGGAAACGTTCGCACTCCGTACTTCAAGCAGATGCGTGACCGTTCACTTCGAAGAGCTGGGCTAATGCCAGATTCGGGAAGATCAAGCATGAGCAGGACGACATGCTCTTGGGACCACGACTCAAACTCAGAAGTTGAAAAAACACGTTCTTCAAGTGTTCGACAGTGGGGACACCAGTCGCTTCCGGTGAATAGCGTAAGCACTGGCTTGCCACTTCGAGTGGATTCAGCAAGCGCTTCGTCGTAGTCGGTGAGCCACTCTTCAGATGCTTGCGCTGTCGCTCCTACGACCAGCACAGCAAGCACTGTAACGGCAGCAGTTGAAGCAACGCGTCGTACAAGAGCGAAAGCTCGCCCAATCCGAGAAGTCATCGGCAATTTCCTCCGTGATACTATTTCACCCATTGTGTCATCGGGTGAACGTCGCCCTGGTCACGAGGACCTTCCGTGAGCAACTGGTTACAACGGTAGCAGCGACCGCAATAACTGACAATCAGCCTATATCGCCCAAATTGCCTGCGCCTAATGCTTTCCATTCCCGCTCACACTTCTTCGGAAAACGTAGGCGTTTTTGTGCAATTTATTTCTGTGACGATGCTCTCCAGAGGAACAAAAGAGGACTGAGGCAGCAGCTGACCAATCGGAATCACGCCCTTCATAAATCGATCAATCGTGGTCTCTATGAAAGCACCGCAAGGTTCTTTGGAGCTACCAACGAGAAAACGCCGCTCACCATGAAGTGAGCGGCGCCCTCGCCTAAACAGGATTTGAGTTGGCCTGGGCTACCAGCCCCGAAGGGGCTGGTAGCTTCAAGCTCGATTCTTAGAAGTTCCAGATGACGTCGCAACCACCGTAGAACTGGCCGTTATTATTCAGGTTCGGTCCGTATGGCATGTTACCAGGGCCACCTGCCTGTGCCTGATTGCGGCTATACCAGTCATACCGTACTTCTGGACGAATGACCAAGTTGTTGCCAACGAGGTAGTTCAGACCCCAAGTTGCTTCCCAGAAGTTACCGGCAAAGCCGTTTCCGTTACCGGTAAGGGCACCGGGACGGAAGCCACCGGTAGAAACACGGTATCCATTAACATCTGAGAACCACTCCAATCGAAAACCACCAATCAGGTAATCTGTGAAGTTGTAGAACACGTAATTATTGACACCGTACCAATACGCTGAACCAGCCTGCTGGCCTTGTGTTTGAACAGCGGTATTAGCATGTGCCTGATAACCAATGTCACTCTGGTACACGTAAGTCAACTTGTCGGTCAACTCATTTGAGTACACAATACTCGTGACTGATCGAGCACCAATAAAATCTTGGCCACCAGCATTCTGTGCCCCAGAGGCTTCATTGCCACTTGAATTGGCAATAGTAAGAGCCTGCAGTCCATCAGAGCTGGAGAATGTTACGGCTCCAAGGAACGCTGCATTACTTGTACTTCCAGGAGTAGGGTTAGCCTGGTTTGTTGGCAAACCAATGTCCCAGTTATCCCAACCGTTGGTGATACCAGCGATGATGGACAACTGATCGTTTGGATTCCACGTTCCAAGTACACCAGTATGGGTAAACGGTTCGCCATACTGCATGGTGTAAGCATGCGTGTAGAAGAAGTTACCGATCGCCGGCACGACTTCATAACCAATCAGGGTGTAGAAATGTCCAAACTTGACATTCAGCGTTTGGTTTCCGACTTCACCATAAAGCTGTGGCATAGCCAAGCCATAGTAACGTCCGGTATTCCAATTCCCATCAAAACCAGCAGCGGTAGTGTAGATGAAATCAGTACCATAGAGCAGGTCAACTCGACCACCCAGGCTGATTCCATCATCTTTCAGAATCCGCTCATTGATGAGGTAGAGCTGATTCATCTGACCCTGCCATGCACGATCATTAAACGTGATCGGACCATTCCAAGGGGAGCCCAAGGCATTAGCACCAATACCGAGTTCGAGGAAACCGTAGGTCTCAATACCACGGTCTAATAAAAAGTCTGTTTCGAGGTAACGCGTTGCTCCCTCTTCAATTGCTGCTTCTTGCGGTGCAGCTCCACGATACTGATAGACGTCCTCATCGGGTACGCCTGCACGAGGCATCAGCGTGACGGGCGCTTGCCCTTCAGCCTGTGCAAATGAATCATAAATGCTGGTATCGACTTGTGCCGGTACTGTTGGTTCTGCACCAACAACCGTTGAAGTCACCAGACCAGCGGCTACCCACAATGGCAGCTTTAACTTTAGGAAACGCATGTTCGAAACTCCCCCAAATCCATAGGTGTAAATCTCAGGCGGCATCCATTGCTACCTGTTAGGCGTGTAGGTCTTTGGGACATCTTCCGCCAAAAGAAATTTCCCACGAAACCCACGAAGGAATTGTCGTCAGAACAGTCAAGAAGAACTGACTGCCAAAGCAGAAAGCCGCATACTTTTCCAAATCGGTATGATCGGAATGTAAAGATAGAGGAAACAGGCGACCTTTACGGCCTGAGGACACCTTCCAGCATGGCGTCAACAAACGACTCTGGGTCAAAGGTCGCGAGATCATCTGCTGATTCACCGAGCCCGACAAATTTCACGGGCAACCCAAACCGTTCAGCCACAGGCACAATCACCCCACCTCGAGCAGACCCATCAAGTTTTGCCAAAACGATACCGGTGCAGCCGGCAGCCTCCTTGAAACCCTCTGCTTGAGAAAGAGCATTCTGGCCAGCTGTTGCATCAATCACAAGTAACACCTCATGGGGTGCATCAGGAATCTGTTTGCTTATCACGCGACGGATTTTCCCAAGTTCCTGCATTAAGTTTGATTGATTCTGGAGTCTTCCAGCTGTATCAATAATGCAAATATCAAAGCTTCCTTCGACAGCCTGTGCAACTGCCCGATGAGCGATGCTCGCAGGATCAGAGCCAGGATCACCACGGACAATATCTGCCCCTAAACGACCTGCCCACATTGATAGTTGCTCGACGGCGGCAGCACGAAATGTATCACCCGCCCCAAGAACAACACGGAGCCCCGCCTCGGTAAACCGGCGAGTCAGCTTCGCAATTGAGGTAGTTTTCCCTGATCCATTAACACCCGTCACCAAAATGACGGTTGGCCCGGATGATGACGTAACAAGATCTCCAGTCGTCCCTGCAAGCTTTTCAGAAAGCGTTCGGCGAATTGACTCAACCACAATCTCTGGGTCAACAACTCGTGAACGCAGCCGCTCTCCGACATCTTTCACAATAGCTTCGGCTGCAGAGGGGCCCATATCAGTTCGCACCAGAGCGCCGCGAAGCTCCTCAAGAAATGGTGTATCAACGTGTCGCCCCTCTTGCTTGAGTAAATCGCGGACGTCTGTATTGAGAACCTGTGCAGTCTTTGACAAGCCTGCCCGAAGACGATCGAAAACACCTGGCTTGGCCGCAACAGGCTGCTCTCCTTCACTTGATGACTCAGACGCAGATTTTCCGAAGCGAAATAATGCCATGAATACTTATTTATCGTGAATGAAAATGAGGAACGAAACAGCTAAACCTAGACATCGGTTGGGCTTGGTTCTTCTTCTAATGTCTTTCGAAGTTCTTCCCGATCGTCGAGGCAACGCCCGAGTATTCCGCTCACGAATGGAGCTGAATTTGCTGAGCCATAGCGACGCGCAAGCTCAATACCTTCGTCAACAACAACTGGCCCAGGCGTGTCAGAACACGCAAGCTCAAACACAGCCAGCCGTAAAACAGCACGGTCGGTTGAAGCCATTCGACTTACTCGCCAATGTTCAGACCGCTGATCGAGAAGACCGTCAATCTGCTGCTGATGTTGTGAAACACCTTCAACAAGTGCCTTCGAAAAAATAACTGAGGCCGAATCCTGGAGCCTGGCATACAAAAAAGGCTTGTAATCTATCGAGGCAGCCGAAGGATTAAGATCAAACTGATACAGCACCTGAAGAGAGACTTCGCGGGCACGACGGCGGGTCGACATAATTAAGCAATCCGAACAATTGAATGGGAATCGAAAGTATAAACGATAAGTATAATGGAGTCTTAGGAGATGATGAATCAATTCTTAGGAAGATCTTCCAACAGGTTCATCATGGCAATCGCAGCCTTCGCACACTCATCGCCTTTGTTGCCAACATCACCACCAGCCCGGGCCTCTGCCTGACCTCGCGTCTCACACGTGAGCAACCCGAAGAGAACGGGAATTCCACACTGCCGACCGACACTTTCCACACCGTTGGCAACCGCTGTATTGATGTGTTGATCATGAGTTGTCTCACCACGAATAACTGCACCGAGACACAGCACCGCTGCAAATCGTCCACTACTGGCAAGAGCATGAGCAGCAAGCGGCAACTCGAAAGCTCCGGGAACTTCCGCTATTTCAATTCGGTCAGATGAAACACCAGCGGCATTAAGAGTCTCGACCGCCCCGTTTACCAGTCGGCCTGTGATTGCCTCGTTATATTTCGACACAGCAATTGCAACGCGCACAGTACCCGGAACAGACGCCGTTTGTAATGCATATTTCTTGCAGCCTGCAACTGCTTCACTATGGGGAACAGATTGTGGTGGAACCCGCATGTATGCCTCAAGATTTCAGACTCTGTAGGAACTCATGGTTTGAGCTCGTTTTTGACAAACGGTTGATGAGCAACTCCATTGCATCGGGTGGATTCATTTCGCTGAGCACTCTTCGCAATACGCTTGTTCGTCGAAACTCATCACTACTAAGCAGCATTTCTTCGCGTCGCGTGCCAGATCGATTGATATCAATTGCCGGGTACACACGCTTATCGACTAGCCGACGATCAAGAACAATCTCCAGGTTACCGGTCCCCTTGAACTCCTCGAAAATAACATCGTCCATTTTACTACCCGTATCAACTAGGGCCGTTGCGACAATTGTAAGCGAACCGCCCTCCTCTACTTTTCGGGCACTCCCAAAAAACCTCTTCGGCCTTTGCAACGCATTGGCATCAACACCGCCAGAGAGAATCTTCCCCGAGTTTGGAACCTCAGAATTCCAAGCTCGTGCAAGACGAGTGATCGAGTCGAGGAAAATAACGACATCTTTGCCATATTCAACGAGCCGCTTTGCCTTTTCGATCACCATATCGGCTACCTGAACGTGCCGGCTCGCATTTTCATCGAACGTCGAACTAATTACTTCACACCCTGGCCCCTGCACCTGACGCTCCATGTCGGTGACCTCTTCTGGCCGCTCATCAATCAGAAGCATAAACACAAACGCTTCTGGGTAGTTCGCTAATACCGCTTTTGCCATCTTCTGCATAAGGATCGTTTTTCCTGCACGCGGAGGACTCACGATAAGCCCTCGCTGACCAAATCCAATCGGAACGATCAAGTCAACGATTCGTGTCGATAGCTCTTCGGGAGTGGTTTCGAGTTGAATCCTTCTGTCCGGATGAAGTGGCGTGAGGTCATCGAAGAACACATTACTGGAGAGTCGTGCAGGGTCATCTCCATTAATTGCCTCAATACGGAGTAACGCAAAATACCGTTCGCTTTCTTTCGGCGGACGAATCTGACCCGCGACACTCATGCCATTGCGCAGACCAAAGCGTCGTATCTGGCTTGGCGAAACATAAATATCATCCGGGCATGCCAAGTAGTGGTAGTCAGGACTCCGTAGAAAACCAAATCCGTCTGGCAGAATCTCAAGTGTTCCCTCACCAAACATAAGCCCGTTGAGCTTCACTCGTTCTTTCAGAATCTTAAAAATAAGATCGTGCTTCTTATCGCCTGCGATTTCGGCAACCTTTTCAGACCGAGCTAACTCAATGAGTTCTGCCATTGAGAGCTTCTGCAGTTCAGCAATTTTCGTATCGTTCTGCTTGAGCAGGTCATACCGCTCCCGTACTTCCATATCATCAGCATCAACTTCCGTCGCAATCTCCTCTGCGATAGATAGTGGCTTATCTTCAGGTTCAGCTGGCAGCTCTTCCGGTGTACGATCGTTGTCTGACATCAGTCTTCAGCTCTCGAAATGAGATTTACTTCGCAACAAAGCCAGTCTATTGAGGGAGCAAAACCTGAGGCCAGGCGATCTCAATACAGTTCGTTGCAAGCAAACCAGTGGAAGGAAGTGGGGCGGGAATCGAGAATGAACTTCAGGATGAATCGTGCGTGAGTTCCTCCCAAAGCTTCTCAATCTGATTCTCAGTATAGGCAATATCGACTGATGTATCCACGGTGGAAACCGCCCGGAAAGATGACAAGTCGTCTGGAAACCCTTGACTCCATGCTTCTTCTCGTGCTGCAACCTGTTCAGTAGATAGCCCACGGACCGCTAATCGCCGATGCCTTACAGAATCCTCACACTCAAGCCGAATGAGCCGATCACAACGAGTGTGAAACCCAGCCTGCACAAGCAGCGGCACATCAAGCACGACAACCGTCTTTCCTACTCCATGATCGTCTCTCTGAGCAATCACTTCGAGCCGTTCCTCAAGCGATTTTCGAACCCTCGGATGAATAATGCCCTCTAAATCCTTCAATGCATTTTTCTGCTCTGGCTGATCACCAAATACGCATTCCGCTAGACGTGAACGATCAATCTCATTGCCCATGAAGACGCTGGCACCAAAACGCGTTCGGATCTGCTCCTGAACCCTCTGGTCCGTCAGTGCATCATGCGTTAACGCATCGGCATCGATGACAACTGCACCATGCTGCCGGAACAGATTAGCAACTGTTGTTTTCCCTGCTCCGATTTTCCCAATAAGACCCACGATAGTCATACGGACGACCTTTATTTTTCACAATCAGCCCATGTTGCTCCAGTCTGCACTGAAACTTCCAGCGGCACTTCAAGATTCATGGCGTTTCCCATCTCATGCACAACAAGTGACTGAAGTGGCTCAGATTCAGCGTTCGGATATTCAAAGAGCAACTCATCATGAATCTGAAGCACAAGAAACGATGACAACTTGTCACTGACGAGCCGCTGCGCCACTTTCAGCATCGCCAGCTTAATGAGATCTGCAGCAGAGCCCTGCACGACAGTATTCACTGCTGTCCTTTCCGGCAAGGAAAGCGCAAAGACACCTCCAGCCCCTCGACGTCCTTCGTGATCACGAACACCGTCTATTGCCCGTCGTCTTCCCAACATCGTTGCAACGCCTCGTTCAACCCGACACCGATCAAGCACTTCATCAATAAATTGAGAGGCACCAGAAAATTTCTCAAAATATGCTGCAATGAATTCCGCTGCCTCAGGCTGGGAAATACCGAGTGCCTTCGCCAACCCAAATGCTGACTGTCCGTAAAGAATCCCAAAATTCACGGCTTTGGCTGTCCGCCGCATTTCAGAGGTCACCTCTTCTGATTCCACCTCAAAGACGGCAGCCGCTGTTCGAGTATGAATATCTTCTTTGTTGCGAAACGCTTCGAGCATTGCAGCGTCACCAGAAAGATGCGCAAGAATACGCAGCTCAATTTGTGAATAATCCGCGGCAAGAAAGTGCCACCCCTTCTCTGCTGGCCGAAAAGCAGACCGAATCTGCTGCCCTTCTGCAGTTCGAATCGGGATGTTTTGAAGATTCGGATCGCTTGAACTCAGCCTTCCAGTTGCCGTAACAGTTTGATTAAACGTGGTATGGATTCGGTTTGTTCGTGGATCAACGAGAAGCGGAAGTGCATCAACATATGTACTTTTAAGCTTTGAATACTTGCGGTGCTGCAGAAGTTTGGCTGGCAATTCATGAAGAGGCGCGAGTTCTTCTAACACTTCGGCATCTGTGCTTGGTCCCGTCTTCGTTCGCTTGACGACTGGCAGGCCCTGCTCTTCAAACAGTACCGTCCGAACTTGCAACGGCGAGGAAAGTGAGAATGCATGCCCTGCCAATTCATGCGATTCTTTCTCAAGTATTTTTATTTGTGACGAATAGTCTTCTGACAATCCAGAAAGTAGTTTCGTATCAACGCGAACGCCCCGACTCTCCATTCCGGACAGCACTTCTGCAAGCGGCAGTTCTACGTCAGAAAAAAGAGAGCCAAACCCACCCGCTTGAATTTCCTCAGAGAGTCTCTCAATCAATGATGCAACACCGTGGCAAGAAGATGCAGCCTGCTCCGCTGTCTGAGGTACGTCCTGAACGTCACCTCCTGATGAGTCCACATCGGCAAAACGGTCAAGGAGATCAGAAAGCCCTTGATTTCGCTGTCCTGCATCAAGGAGATGGCCTGCGATCAACGGATCAAATTGCAGGCCAACCAAATCAACACCGAGTCGAGACAGGGCCACTCTCTGCCGTTTCAGGTCATAGCCAACTTTTGGCACCCGTGGATCAGATAATATCTTCCGAATCGCCTCGGAGGATGTGATCTGCTTTGCAGAAAACCAAACACTCGACTGAGTATCTGAATCCGTGTGAGCCAGAAGAGCCAGTCCTGTAACTTCCGACCACACCGGAGGCTCTCCGGCTTTGCTTCGGCCTCGCGATGCAGACTCAGTGACAGTTACAACCAAACAACCACCATTCGAAAGCCTCTCTCGTAGCTTCTTCACAGCTGCTGTCACTGCAGAAGCCTTTGCCGGTAGCACAGGCGCCGGATAGCCAGCTTGTTCGCCCTGGTTCTCATCACCAAGCGCCAACAGCCCTTGGCCGTCAGACTTTATCGGCTTTGCAACAGAAGTCTTTCCACCGGAAAGACTCTGCACTTTTTTCACAAGCGTCTTAAAACCCAGTTGCTGTAAGAACTGGAGAAGCGGCTCCGGATCTGGACGTTGAACAACAGCTGATTCCCACGAAATCTCGATCGGTGTATTCAGTTCAAGCTGAATGAGACTTCGGCCCTGCCTCGCAGTATCTCCGTGTAACGCAATGTTTTCTTGACGCTTTTTCCCTTTGACCTCATCGCATCGAGACAGAATTTCCTCAAGCGTTCCAAACTGTTGCAAAAGACTGGATGCAATCTTTGGACCAATACCCGGGATGCCCGGCACATTATCGACCGCATCGCCCACAAGTGAAAGATAATCGACAACCTGATCAGGCCTTATCCCCCAATCTGCCAGCAGTTCAGCCTCACCAACAAAGGCATTGTTTCGTAAATTCAAAAGCCGAACATGTGGCCCAAGAAGTTGCCGAGCATCTTTGTCTGATGTCACGAGCGTACAATCACCTCCAGCGGCAACGGTTTGCACTGCAAGCGTGGCAAGTACATCATCCGCTTCGTAGCCAGCAAGTTCAAGACACGGCACACCGAACACTTCAAGTAATTTTTTCACGAGAGGCAACTGCGGAACAAGGTCAGCAGGCATCTCTGAACGTGTTGCCTTATAGGCCTCAAATTGCTTATGACGAAACGTTGGCTCTGGCGTATCAGAGCCACAAAACAAATAGTTTGGTTTTTTCTTTTCCGTAATGTCTATCAGGTCACGCGTGAGACCGAATATGACCGAGACCGGTGTGCCTTCGGGGCTACTCATTTCAGGCAATGCATGAAAGAGCTGATAGACGCGAGAAAAGAGGTCGATAACCCAGACAGTCTGCCCCGAAAGATCGACATCGTTTTGAGATTGTTTTTGTGCCATAGCGCGGTGCATAGATCATACCACCCAGTGGACCACTTCGACCACATACAAGACACGACCGACACTCATGTGTGGCGAGAGCGTCCTGCAGACGCACTGGTGACACGAAGACAAAGCCACCGCAGAATCCGCCGTGGGGCCTCAGATCCATGCCCGCATGCTAATCACCGCTCGGTGGCTCGTACTCAAAGTCTTTCCACTTCATAGCACGTCGAAATGGCTCGATCCGTAAAATAACCTCGCCGTTCTGAAAAATGCGAACCGTGCCACTCGTTTCACTCACAGCAACTGCCACACTTTTTGTCCTTCGTGTGATTGCCGCTGCCGCCCAATGTCTCGCGCCAAGGCCTTTCGCCACAGAAACGCTTTCCGCTGATGCGTCAATATAGCGCGCTGCTGCTTCAATTGTTCCATCGGCACTAACAACAAACGCACCGTCAAGCTGTGCTATTTCTTTCAGCCCTTCACGGACACGACCATCATTGAGCTTGCGTTCACCGCGATTGTATCCACGAACTGGATCAAATCCTGTTGAGTGACTCGACTGAATGACTTTTCGGGCATCGCCAACCACAAAAAGTGTGCCGACAGGTTTTCCTTCCCGCCCCTCGCGACCAATCTCAACAGCCATATCAACTACGACCTTGAGCGTCTCAAGTGGCACTTTTGTATCAAGGTTTCGTAAATCACGACTCGTCAACTGGCCAAGATGCTCCGTCAATCGGAGCACGCTTACGGAATCTACTGTGCCCGCCTCAAACCCACTGTAAGCAGCGACTACTTGAGATTCCGGACCTATCTTGTCTTCAGCGACACACTCAAGCAGGGCTTGCGTTAATCTCTCATGCACAGGGAGACCGGTCACATCGATCATAATTCGACTCATACCATGGTCCGCGACACCAACAAGATGCGATTCATCGTCTGAGGCTATCAATACGGTTCGCGTACCGAGCAAGTCACGGAGCCGCGACCAATCAAGTCGTTGTTCCACAACGAGAAGCAACGCCGCCGAATCAGTCACATCAACGAGTTGCGATGCGGCTTCAAGGATTTGCACTAGCTGTGGAGAGAGTACTAGTGTGCTCATGGCTGCTGACCGCAAAGGCTGAAAAACTGACGCCGTATGAATTTCTTATTAGAAAGATACGGGCGACTCGCTTCGCATTCAAGAAAGACGTTTTACAACCGGGTCTTATCATCGTTCGGCAGCGTCGCCTGTCGAATTTCTTCATCAGATCGAGCCACCTCGACTGTGGCAGCCGCCTTCATGGGCCCCGTAAAAGCAACCACATTTCCCGGGAGCACCACACCCCATACTCGCTCTTGATAGATAGACAAGGAGTGCAGTGCGTGGCCAAGCGGGCCATCTTTCCAGTTCCGTCCAGGCTCTCGAGCGAGTGCTGTGGCAACAAACTCTGCTGCTGCAATGATGCGATTTTCATAAAGCTTCTCTTGATCCAGAGACGCTACAAGCCATTCCAAAATGTGCCCAGTTGTTTGCACTTTCCGATCAATATCGTCGTCTCGGTTGTCGGGGTACTTAAACCACTCAGTACTGAATGAACCATCCCTATTCTGCAGACGTCGAAGGGTCAGGGACTGATATTCCCGAACATAGGTGTTGGCCCGCCGATACACCCCATCCAATTGTCCCGTTGCTTTCAGCCGTCGCTGGCAACCATACGCAAGACTAAAAAGGCGATGCGTTCCACCGCAGGGCGCTGTTCTGATCGGCTGGCGAAGTTCTTCCTCCATCAAACGCTCAAGCGACCACATTTCTCCATCACTGCTCCGCCAGACAGCATCTGTAGGGAGATAATGGGCAAGCCCGATCAGTGCGAATGTTAATTCTGTACCGGAGCGACAGTTCAGCTTTTCATCCTCGATGAGGTCAGCAACGGTAAAGTTCTTCCCTCCAAGCAAGAGCGGTGACTTTGCCGAGACTCGACATTGAGCAAGGATCGCCAGATACTGTGCCGAATGCCCCTGCAAGCCAACGCCGTACAATGCATGTGGCCTCCCATCTCGCAGGGTAAGCATGACCTGCCCCCGGCACCGCCCACCGGAATTCGTCCAACCGATTGCGTTGACTAACTCTCCTCGTGGGCCACCGACGCGGATCTTTGTGGGGATACCGAATCCTACAAAACCATGCATAATTTCCCACGGGCTATGATGAGAAGTATTCATCGGCCTGCGTTGATAGGTCGCAAGCGTCTGAGCGATCCTCACTCGCAAACGCTGAAGTCTCGAAGACTTTGGCGGCAGCGACCCAATCGGCTTCTTACTTGCATACGGGTTTGATGATGCTGCGGTTACACGAACAGGAGTCTGCCTCCCTCCAGCCCCATTGCCTGCCGAGGAGGCAACTCGCTGCTCCTCAATCACAGCCAACTCTGAAGCATCAAAAATGGGCTGGTACTTTGGTTGCTCAGCGGGGCCGTACGTTGGGTCAACAGCAACACGAGTAACATGCTCGCCAACAGCCTGAATTGCCTCAGCAAAACGAACAAAAGACTCCCAATCATATTCAATTTTTGATACAGAAGTCTTCTTTGAATCTTTCGTTGGGATGCCTGCTAGCTTTTTTTTGCCCGCTTGCTTTTCAGCGACTGTCGGTGGCCTTGGTGTCGGGACAGCGATAAGTTGCGGTGTTGGTTCAGGAGCACGGAGAAACCGATCGACAAATCTACCTCGCGGGGCAGCCGCGAAGATAAACCCCTCGACAAGAACAACACAGACAAGAGCACTTACGACAGCCACAGTTGTTACGAACTGCTTTCCTTCACCACCTGGAATGAACCACTTCTGACATCGAAGAAACGTGAATGCTTTTCGGCGAGCAGGCTCTTTGTTCACGTCAATGACAGGAGGATGTTGTGGCACAGTAGTCGCGTCAAGTTGAGGATTCGATTCGTAGTGCATCCGTCACTCCACAGACCTTCTGTGGCACACCTGACGTAAGCCCATATCAGCATCAACACACAGCCCCCTAAAACTCCCACACAAATGCAAGAGATCAGGAAAACCCAAGGAGGAATCGTCTGTTGAAACAGATACGGTGGTTATCGGCCGGACCCAAACAGGAAAACGGCTATCAGCCGGGGACCGAAAGAACCTATCCAAACTCTACAATCAGAAAACTCGTAGATTCTTCAGCAACTTTTTACTGAAGTCGCTGGCACACACAGATCACCCTGTAAATTCAGCCGATTTTGAACCAATGCAAGATTTATTTCAAACGACTGGAAATAGAAATTACCAACTGGAGGCACCGTCTTAGGAATCTCACTTGAATCAAAATTTTTTGAATTTTGTGTTTTGGTCAAGCCTAGAAAATCTGTCGCCATACCTCGGCAACTGACCATTCTTCACGATACTCAGCAGGATCTACCGCCCATTCACGCCATGCATTCACGTCATTCCCAAGGTCACGACCGCTCACTTCCTTTAGTGATGCGACCGCTCGAAATTGGACTGCAGGATCGGGTGCCTCAAGTGCTTCAGCAAGCACGGGTATGGCAGCTTCGTTACCGAGAGCACCTAAATCTCGTATCGCGTGAAGCCGTACGTCAACATCCTCGTCGCTCCGGAAACGATTTGCCAGATATTGAACCGCCTCGTCCCCTCCAATCTGAAGCCAGGCATCACAGGCAGCAATTCGAACGAGTGTTTCTGGATCATCAAGTCCTCCTATACAGATTGCGCGCGAAGACGGGTTATCGAAATCAGCACTGAGGTGCAGTATTTCAGCTCGTACTCGAGGATCGTGTTCAGCCAACATTTCATTGACAAGTTCCCTTGAAAACTCTGCCTGGGCCTCAGAATCACCACCTCTTGATTTCTTCGCCTGTTGTCTCAGTTCTTTGATTCTTTGATCTGCGTTAAGCCCATACTTTTCTTTTTCAATTGCGGCCTGTTGCGAATCGATCCACGGAAGGGAACTTGCGCAGCCACCCAAAAAACAACTGAGAACACACCCAGCAAGCAAAGCTACTCTTGTATTTTTTTGTACAGCCATGGGACGACTCTGAAACAGACATAGTGACATTGTGTAAAAAACCCTCTGGAATACAGCGTGCAGGGATCGATACTCTTTAGCAGGAAAGTACTCATTCACTCGACACTACACCAACACCAAAGCGGCCCTGTAAACCAGAAAACAGACGACCTGCTTTACCCAGACTGCCGTGCCGCGTGTGCTACTCCTTGTAGAATTCCCAACAAAAGAGACTCGAGCATAAATACATGCGTACGGTACAGTAGTGGTCTGTCTTTTCCTCTTAGAGCAAGTCGTACCGTTTATGGGTAAACGCTGTTCCTTCATCTGCTTGGCACCTGTTTTCATTGCTGTCTTCGCAGCGCAGGTCCATTCGTCACCTCCTGTGATGAAAGAAGAACTCTCCAACATAATTCAAGTCTTTCAGCGGGCGTCTGAAGGTCACCAAGAAACACTGCGTGGAAAACTTCTTGTAGAGGCTCAAGACGGCAGCCTTCTGCTCGAAGATAACCAACAGGTGCTTCACGTCATCCCTGGTGAAAGCGTTACCCATCGTGAGGTATTTGATGAGGAGTACTTGCTTACACCAAAAGAGTTGGGGCAGGAAATCGTAGCTGAGCTTCCAGCCGGGTTTACATTTCTCACGACTCGACACTACGTAATTTGCTATGACACCTCACTCGGGTATGCCCGCTGGTCAGCAGCCTTACTTGAGCGACTTTTCAGTGGCTTTCATGCTTTTTGGTCACAGGCTGGACTTGATGTCAGTCAGCCCGAACAGCCTCTCATAGTCATCATTTTTTCTAATCGCAATGACTACGAACGTGCAGCCAAAAAAGAAGTTGGGGATGCCTCTCATAGCATTGTTGGATACTACAACCAACTGACAAATCGAATCACTACCTATGACATTACAGGAAGCGACTCGACCGATACGACACCGAGCCAATCTTCTCATTCAGTCGGTATCGAGATTTTACGAAACCCTCGAGCCTCGAGTCTTATTGCAACACTTGTACACGAAGCAACCCATCAACTCGCATTCAACGCTGGCCTGCACGTTCGGCTTTCTCCAACCCCAGTCTGGCTGAGCGAAGGAATCGCAACATACTTCGAGACACCCGACCTCACAAACTCCAGGGGGTGGCGATCGATTGGCGCCATCAATACCACCCGGCTTGAGTTGGTGGTTCAGCAATTCACACCAGGCCTTCTTTCACGCCTTATTGCAAATGACAAACCCTTTCACGGTTCGGACGAAGCACTCGTTGCGTATGCACACGAGTGGGTCTTCGTCTCGTTTCTGGCAACCATGAAAAAAGATGCCTTTTGTTCATATGTTGCACATTTCGATACAAAAGAGCCGCTTGGGAAGGACTCCGCAGCCGACCGAATGGCTGAGTTCAAAACTGCATTTGGTATGACACCAGACGCTCTGGAACCGGAACTCATCCAGTACATAAACTCACTTGCACGGAGAAAACGGCCGTAACTGGTGCTGACCACGACAAACGCACCAACCCTCACAATCGGCTCGCCACCGTCATCTTGCCTTTGCTGTCCGTACGAACCCTATAATCGTTCACAGGCTCGATCCTCCTCGCAAATTCGGCCGATGCCACTAACCACTGGTTTAACAAGGAATGAAAATTCTTCCTGGTGATTGTATTCACGTGTTGAGCCACCTAAAGATTCCTCAACAAAACAAATTGAACTGTAAGAAATAATGGCTAAGAAAAAGGCAAGTGCCGTCCAGGCTCTTACGATTGCGCTAATCATTTTTGTCATGTGTACATTTGTTTTGGCAGTAACGACCTATGTCTTCTATGCCCAAAACGAGGATGCCAAAGTCGCAAAGGAAGCAGCTGAGGATGCCGCTAACGAAGCACGACAGAGCCTTACTACAGCCGAACAAGCTCAAAAAGATCTGCTCGAAGCGCGAATTGGCGTGAACCCGGGCGACTCAATTGAGGCCGTTGATAAAGAACTGGCAGGCCTTCAGGAAAAAGCAAAGAAATATGGTGGGGAAGAAAACGCAACCCCTACATACCGTGAGCTCATTAAAACGTTTGATAGTGCGCTCAAAAGCGCGAATGGCGATAACGCAAGCCTGACTGCGGAGAACCGTGATCTTCAAGACAAACTCAAGTCGTCCCAGAAAAACCTAAAAGACATACAAGTTTCTCATAGCGAAACAATGGATGAGAAACAAAAAGAAATTGATGCAATCGGAAAAGCTCGCGAAGAGACCGCAGCAAAGTTCACGGCAGAGTCGCAAAAACTTACCGAGGACCTGAATGCAGCAAATGACAAAGCATCACGGCTGGCTGACCTGGAAAAGCAGATTCATGATGAGGTCGGGCCTTATATCTCGCCAAGTCGTCGAGATAAATTCTCTGCTGCCAATAACGCCGCAGACCAAGTCGCAATTGTTCTCGAGGAACTAACGATTCGTGACAAGCTGATCAACCAACAAAATCAGGTTCTCGGTGCGATGCGAGTAGCAGACCCGACTTTACAGCGATACATCTTGGCAGCGACACCAGCAGATGACCGTATCGATGGCTTTGACGGTCGAGTTGTTGTTGTGAATGAACGTGAGCGGTCTGTCCTCGTACGATTCCCTCGGACAATTGGAATTCGGCCAGGCATGCTCTTTTTTGCATACGAACCTATGGAACAAATGCCTCTCATTTCTGCCAAAAAAGGAATTCTTGAAATCGTATCGGTGGAATCTGGAACGGTTGCACGCGGACGGATTCTTAACACGTCAAACTATAATCCGATTGTTGAAGGTGACGCGGTTGCCACCAGTCTCTGGAGTCCTCTTATGCCATTGGAGGTCGTTTTTGTTGGTCACATTCAAATCGATCGTGATTCTGCAACAGATGACCAGGAACTCGAAGATCTCATCCAAAAAGTCGGAGGAGATGTTGCTCAAACGGTGAGTCATACGACGTCCTTATTGGTTGACGCTGGCGTCCCCAACCAGTCTGGCGTTTCAGGTGAAAACCTAGGATGGGATGAGGCAGCAAAGAGGCGTCGCACTATAAACCTCCAACAGGCCAATAAACTGGGTATCAAAGTTGTTCGAATCGATGGATTCCTTGAACTATTCGGGCTTGAAGAAAACTACTTTGACGCCGACCATCTTGTTACGCCCACTCCATAACCACCGCACCTACTGCAGTCGCCCCCACACTCTCATTGGCTACTTGTTGTTGCACCGGACCAATCGTGCAATACTCTTCCTAAGCAGGGTACAGTTTGGCTATTCTGCTCATGTGGACACAACAATTTTCTGCTGTGTGGTGTCACGGCTTTTTAGAATGAACACGATGCCTTTTCACTCAGATGGACCAAAAAAACTTGCAGTGCTGTTACTTCTGGCCATCGCACTACCTCTTCTCGATGGTGTAGCTCTCAGCTCTAACTCTGGTGAAGAAGGCTTACCTGCGATTTTTGATGGCAAATCACTTGATGGATGGGAAGGCGACCAAAAACACTGGCGAGTGGAAAATGGTGTTCTTATCGGAGAAACAACAACACCATTAGAGAAGACGACATACCTTATATGGCGACAAGGAACCGTTGACGACTTCGAACTTACGCTCTCCTACAGGATTACTGGCGGTAATAGCGGGATTCAATACCGCAGTCAGGATCTAGGTGGATTTCGTGTCACCGGTTATCAAGCTGACATGGAATCCGGAAAAAATTTTAGCGGAATTCTCTACGAACAAGGTGGGAGAGGGATTGTCACGAAACGAGGTGAAAAAGTCACACTCGATACCGCTGGAGTCAAGAAACAAGACAGTCTTGTTGGCACAAGCCAAGACCTGCAATCTGTGATCAAGAGCGGTGAATGGAACCAATATCGCATTGTTGCCCGCGGCAATCATCTCCAACATTTCATCAACGGAACGTTGATGTCAGAAACAACTGACAATGACAAGAGCAAGCAATCCTTTAGTGGAATACTTGCTTTTCAACTTCATGCCGGACAGCCCATGAAAGTTGAATTCAAAGACATACGGCTAAAACGCCTCCGACTTACGGATGGCCGTAAGAAACTGATTTTATTAGCAGGGCGTGCTAGTCATGCTCAAGGAGCTCATGAGTTCAGGGCAGGCTGCCTTCTCTTCCAAAAGTGCCTTGGGAAATCCATCGGCGGGAAATTAGTGACAGCGGTATACGCAGATGGCTGGCCAGAAGATCCAACCGCCTTTGACAATGCCGATGCGATTCTCCTGTTCTCTGATGGTGGCAAAGGGCATCCTGTCATTCAGAGCAATAGACTTGCACAGATTGATGCCCTGGCGAAACGTGGTGTTGGTGTTGCGTGTCTCCACTACGGTGTCGAGGTGCCCAAAGAAAAGGGTGGCCCAGAATTCCTCAATTGGATCGGTGGATTCTTTGAGACGGACTGGTCAGTCAATCCCCATTGGACACTTGTAAAAACTGAATTAGCTCACAATCATCCTATCTGCTTCGGTGTGAAACCATTTGAGTTAAATGACGAGTGGTACTACCACATGCGGTTTCGTCAACCCAATAATGAGGTCATCAAAATCCTCACGGCCATTCCTCCTGACAGCACACGAGAGCGGCCCGATGGCCCTCACAGCAACAACCCGACTGTTCGCTCGCAGAAAGGAAGTCGCGAAGTTCTTGCGTGGGCTTACGAGCGACCCGACGGTGGCCGTGGCTTTGGATGCACTGGAGGTCATTTTCATGAAAATTGGGCAAATAACGACTTCCGTACTCTTATACTCAATGCATTGGTCTGGACGAGTGGACTCGATGTACCCAAGAAGGGCATCTCGTCCCAGGTTTCAGCTATTGATTTAACAAAAGACCTTGACCCCCCTCCCCCACCTCGAAAAAAGAAACGGCCACCACGACGGCCTGTTTCTTCTCCATAAAACGTTTCTGAACATAAGTTTGTAGAAGATAACTCATTACATTTTTTAAAAGAGGAGCATACCCATGCCGAAGTTGACTGTTGAAGGATTTGGCGAATTCGAAGTACCTGCAGGGAAACGCCTTGTAAATGCACTTGTTGACGAGTGCGGCGTTGATCAATTGCATGCATGCGGTGGTTTCGGACGATGCACAACCTGTCGTGTTGAATTCGTATCAGGTGAGCCAAAAGCTATGACAAAAGCAGAAAAAGAGGTTCTTGAAGCACGAGACCTCTCCTCAACACCTGGACTTCGGCTGTCTTGTCAAATCGAATGCAATGAGGATATGGAAATCAAAGCAATAAGTCGCCTGGAAGGTTCCGGAAGAGCAGATGCCGGTGGCCGCCCGGGAGACGAAATCGAACCGCCACCTGACTGGTGTTAAAAGACACTACAAGCCACACGGCAGTCCGAAAAAAGAATTGATGCCGCAGCTACAAGGCGCCTGCATCACGCACGATGCTCACAACTACTTGTTGCGAGTGGTCTCCAGCGAGATGCCTGTTATGAAACAAGCCCAATCATACGATGAATGAATTCGTATGATTCTTTGGCCGTTTCATACCACCTATGGCTCTGGCGTGGCAGCTCGACATGCAAGCCACCTTGATAGCGAGCGGCGAGAAGTTCACGGAAAATAGGGACATAATCGATATCACCTTTTCCTAAAGGCAAATGTTCGTGACGGCAGACAATCATGTCATCTAGATGAACATTCACAATACGATCAGCAACATCACGCACAGTAGCTGCTAATGGCCTTTCCCCCAGACATTCAAGGTGGCCAATATCGACTGTAAGACCAAGCGACTTGGGTCGACCCAGTCTCTCAAACAATTCTTCTGCACGAGCGACCGTGTCGATAAACATTCCTGGCTCTGGTTCAAAGCCGAGCACGACACCACAACGACTGGCATGGTCAAGAACTTCCCCAACACCGTCAGTTAATTTCCGCCACAGCAATGTTTCGTCAGCATCAGAGCAAACAGCACCAGACCACAGAGACACGCAGTCCGCGTTCAGTTCTCCTGCTAACTCAATTGCCCGTCGCAGAAATTCGATCCTTCGGTTGCAATCATCCTGGGCATCCGAAAGAAGCGTCGGATGGTGCTTTCTTTTTGAATCAAGAAGATGACGAGCTCCCGTTTCGACAACACATCTCATCTGAGCCTTTGCCAGGGCGTGCTGCCAAACACGAACCTCCGACGCAAACGTTTTCTCGTATGGATTGAGCATGTTTCGATCAGGCGTAATCGCCAGCGATGCATACCCTTGCTCGCAAAGGAGTGACAGCGCATCCAGTGGATCAACGTCACCGAAACTATTTGTGCTGTACCCAGCTTTCATTGGACATCCTGCTCACGTAACTGCTGCAATACGGCGACCAAGGACAAACCACACTAACAGGGCCAGTACTGATACGGCCCATTGCTCCCCACAGAACGCGAGCACCAGTACTGCATCAAGTGTGATAAGAGACATAATTGCATTACCAACTGCCGACTGCATGCGTTGCGGCACCGGATTGATAATAGCTTGGACGCAACGGATGAGGATTGAAACCCCGAGCACACCCCACAGTGCAAGCCATGCAATAAGCCGGCCTTCGACAAGCCAGTGCGGGACGTTGGCGGCCTCCACTTCCATACTGACCAATGGTGCCAAACCAGCAACAAGAAGCCCAATCGACATAATAAGTGCACCCGCAAACAGTTGGGGTCGCCTTCCAACACCAGCCTCATCCCGAGCGAACAACGTGATGCCCATCACATACACACCCATCCCGCAGGGAATCATCCATAGCGGGAACGATGCCGAACCGGCAATAACCATTCCGAGAGACCAGTTAAGTGCACGGCACCCCCCCATGAACAAAGGCCCCAACCACGTACCTTTGGCATAGCAGTTATAGCCACAGATTGCTGCGGTGAGCATTACCCCAATAACGGCAGGAGCCCCGTCACGCAGAGACACTGAAGCGACACATGCCAGGACAACACCGAACAAGAGAAGTCCGATGGATACAAATTGAGCGAGTTCAAAAGAAACCTGCTTGCTTGGAAGTGGCCTATGGGGACGCTCTGTTTGATCGATCTGAAGATCCACGACATCGTTCTGGACCATTCCGCCAGCGTACAGACACAACGATGATGCTATTGCCAGCCAACCACCGAGTGGAAGATTTTCATACTGATAGAACCCCCCAACAATCAGAAACCCTGCCAACGGATCAGCAATCGCTGTGGCAAGATTCGGTACACGTATCAGTTTCAACCAACTAACTATCGCTGATATATCCGTTGGCTTGGTAGGAGGCTGTGACATTCCTGAAAACTACTTAGCTTGAGGCACTACGGTATCTGGCCAAAGCGGCCTGAAAGACTATTCTCGACAGGCCAATTGAAATGCCTGCTGCAGCAAACGTTAGCACAACCATTCCCCACGCTTCTCCTGACAGTGGACGGGCGAGAGTACCCGCAGGCACATTCACGACGAGCAATATCGGAATAACAAAGGTACAGACTGTACGTAACGGATCACCCCAGGGACCGGCATATATTTCGGCAGGATATCGTGAAAAATTCGTTATATAAAACCAAAAGTCATACAAACTCTGGTTCCTACCCATCAGTATCGTTGCGGCTGCAAGCATAATAATAAGTCCGTACAAGATCGCCACACCGCAGACAATAAGCAGCGGGTAAAGCAGCCATGCAATGAGTGGCGGTGCAACAGGAAAGCGGAGGACAGCCCAAATAAGTAGGCCCAGCCCAACAAGACCGTTCGCCATCGACGAGAAATCAAATCTATGCATCGAAAGGAGAAACTGAGCATCGAGAGGCCTTACAAGAACTGAATCAAGACCACCTGTTCGAACCATTTCTGTAAGTTCCGAAGCGCTGGGCATGAACAAGGTCTGAACGATTGCATTGATAATCAGACCAGTAGCAACAAACGCGAAAAACGGCTCACGCGACCAGCCACTTCCGCGACCTATCTCCGGTGTAAAGCTAAAGATCAATAAGTAAAACGCGAGATTCATTGACATCCACCCAAGGCTGGTCAGGCACTCGAGCAGGAAATTCACCCGGAACGTCATATCTCGCACAAGACAGGCTCGTGCAAACGTTGAAAAAATTTTGATGTATCGTCTCATGAGAATCGTCCCGGAAATTAACCACCAAAACCGCTATATCGTTTTGTGCCTCGCCACCATACAAAACGACAAACTCCTATCATGATGACGAGCCAGACAATTTCGATGAGAATTCCTCTCACGAGCTCCCAGCCTGTAATCTTGCCAAGCCACACCGCGGCAGGAAAATAGGCGGTGTACTCGAACGGCAGCAATCGCACAATATCTGCAAGGCTTACTCCCGTTAGCCCCGTTGGAATGTCTGCAAGCATATCGATAGGAAACATATGCCCCGAAAGCAGATACTGAAACAACATGTACGCAAAAATAATGCTGGAAACCTCAAGAAACCAAAATCCGATCATTCCTAGAGTTGCCTCCAAGAAAAATCCAAGCAGGAATGAGAGCAGTAAAGACAGAATGTAGGCGGCGATCGTAAGACCGTCGGGCGCTGGAGGAAAATAACCTCGACAGAAAAATAGAACTGCAGCGAATGGAAGTATCGCCACGATGTAGTAAACAAGTTTGTGAGCAATGCGGGAAGCAAGCAGAAAACCAATATAATCGACCGGCTGAATCAGATACTTCTTCACAGATCCGTCCCGAATACTACGAGAGATACCGCCTGCCAAACTTGGCATACTTGAGAAAGCTCGAGTTACCATCGTAAGCAGATAGTACGCAACAATGTTGTCACGAGAGTACCCAGCGATATCTGTACGGCTCGAGGCCGCGAAGACAGCCGTCCAGAGAAAAACTTGCGTGACGATCGGCAGGAAACGCATCACCGTACCCAACGCAAAGTCGGTACGATAAGCCAGTCGTTCCTCAAGGCAGATGACAAGCATTCGCCACCACGACCGCACCCCTGAGAACCAGCCGTGCGAAGCCTGCAGACTGCGCTCGGAATTTGCAGTGGTACTCATACTGCTCCAACTTCCTGATCTGGATCTGTGCCTGCTTGCCGTTTTGCTGCGCCACGAAACAGACCAGCAACAATTTCTTCCAAGGGCACGTCCTCGACAGACACATCTCTGACCGGTTGGCTCGCTAATAGTTTTGGCAAGACATCTGCTATCCGTGATCGATCAATTCGCAACGACACACGAGGACCATGCACCTCACATGAAAATCCAAATCGTTCCATTTCTCCAGCGGCAGGAGGGTTTTCAAGATCAAGCGTCACGACCTTATGCGTTGTAAAACGATCAACGATTTGCTCAAGCGAACCGTCATAAAGAATACTGCCATGCGTCACGACCACCACACGCTCACAAAGGGCAGCAACGTCTTTCATATAGTGCGTTGTCAAGACGACAGTAACCGACCGCTGCTTTTGGATATGCCTGAGAAACTCATGAATCGTGTGCTGCGCAACCACATCAAGACCGATTGTTGGTTCATCGAGAAACAACACCTCAGGCTCGTGTAGTAGTGCTGCAATAAGTTCTAACTTCATCCGCTCCCCGAGCGAGAGTTCCCGCACTGGCTGCCCAAGAAGATGAGAAACTCCCAACATGTCGACAAGTTCATCGCGGATTTTTGCAAATCGAATTGGGTCTATCCGATAAATCTCTTGATGGAGCCGGAAACTCTCCGCCGCTGGCAAATCCCACCAGAGCTGATTTTTTTGGCCCATCACAAGGGCAAACCGCCTGCGGAAATCGTCGGCTCGATCCCATGGCACATGTCCCAAAACACGGGCAGTTCCCCGAGTAGGCGTAATAATTCCCGAGAGCAGCTTTAAAAATGTTGTTTTACCAGCTCCATTTGGCCCAAGCATCGCGAGGAATTCACCACGGCCAACGCTCAGATCCACCCCTCGCACGGCATGGATTATTCTATTTTTTCGGTGAAAGAGACCCCGCACGCTCGCCCAAAGGCCTTCCGGCTTGTCGTAAACGCGATATTCTTTGGCAAGATCATTGACCTCGATTACGCGGTCACTTTTTGTTTCACTGCTGGTGTGCATATGCGGAAGTATAGGCCAAAACGATAGACTTGCCGCTCTTGAAACATTTACCGGAGATTTCCACACGGAAAACTAGCGATGTATCGAATTGGAATTGGTCATGATACGCACAGACTGGAGCCCGGAAATGGGCTCTGGCTTGGTGGCGTAAAAATTCCTCATAGCCAGTCTGCCGTCGGTCACAGTGATGCTGATGTGCTTCTGCATGCCATAACCGATGCAATCCTCGGAGCAGCTGCTCTTGGTGACATTGGTGAACTTTTCCCAGATGATGATCCGGAAAATAAAGACCGGTCTTCAAGTTCGATGCTAGCAATAGCACGTGATCACGTGCGGAACGCGAGCTGGACTATCGTGAATATCGATTGCATTATTTTTGCTCAAAAGCCAAAAATCCTCCCGCATAGAGAGGACATCAGGCGACATATCTCTGAGCTGCTGGCTCTTGATATCGATCAAGTCTGGCTTAAGGCCAAGACTGGCGAAGCTGTTGGACCGATCGGAGAAGAGCAAGCAATTGCTGCAGAATGCATTGTATTGCTTGAAACGCAGGCGGCATTCAACAAAACCTAAAGACACTGTAGATTTCTGAAACACCAGGGAGCCACACTGAAATATGGCGGAAATAAATCAATCCACTCATAGCTTTCCGAATATTGAACTGTACAACACATTAAGCCACCAGAAAGAACACTTCAAAACAGTTGTTCCTGGCAAGGTTGGCATGTATCTCTGCGGACCAACGGTCTACAAGCCGAGTCACATTGGACACATGGTTGGTCCGGTTATTTTCGACACAATCAAACGGCATCTTGTCTATTCAGGATGGGACGTCACGTGGGTTGTAAACATCACAGATGTTGACGACAAACTGATCACCGAGAGTAAAAACCGCGGCATGTCGATGGCCGCTCTGGCTGAGGAAATGACCACCGACTATCTGGATAACCTATCCGCCCTGGGCGTCGATGGCATTGATACCATGCCAAAGGCAACTGACCACATTGAAGGCATTATTCAGTTCATTGCAGGCCTCGTTGAGAAAGATTTTGCGTATCCGGCGGATGGTGATGTCTATTTTGATGTGGCCAAAGATAAGGATTATGGAAAACTAACAAACCGTACTCTCGAAAAAACGCAGGGAGAAGGTGGTGCTACCGCTGACAGAAAGCGGTCGGCTGCCGACTTTGCACTTTGGAAAAAGGCAAAGTCTGGTGAGCCTTCCTGGGAAAGCCCCTGGGGCCCGGGACGACCCGGCTGGCATATTGAATGCTCGGCAATGAGTGAGGCTCTTCTTGGGAGCCATTTCGATATTCACGGAGGTGGGCTCGATTTAGTCTTTCCTCACCATGAAAACGAAATCGCGCAGAGTGAATCACTCCATGATTGCCCTATGGCCACATATTGGATGCATAACGGGCTCATGCAGGCTGCAGGGGCAGCAGGAAAGGTCGGCGGTCGCCCACGAGATAGCAGCGACACTCTCGACGATCTAGCTGCTACAAAAATATCAAAGTCGACTGGAGCTGAACCTTTCCGAGAACTCCTTACCCGCCATCGACCAGAAGCGATTAAACTTCTGCTCCTGTCAACACATTACCGAAGCCCCATTCACTTTGGTGAAGAACCTCTTGGAGAATCTGCTCGAGCCCTCGAAGCATTCGAGAGACTTTTCAGCCGCTATGAACGGCTCTGCGGAAATTCGTACTACACACTTTCAGCACGCAATCGTCGTGATGGCAATGCCGCTATTTCAGATTTTCATGGACGTGTCGGAGAACACGTCACCGCATTGCGAAATCGTTTCCTGGAAGCGATGGATGACGACTTCAATACTGCGATAGCAGTGGCCACCTTGTTCGACTTTGTTCGATTCATCAACAAATTTATTGACAGCGAGGGGCTTGAGAAGAAAGCAGACCACGACTTTGAAACTCTCAATGGTCTTATGCTCTTAATGCGAGAACTCACAAGCACTCTAGGGCTGTTTCTTACTCCACCAGCAGAAGTGTCTACAGGGACTGACGGCAAACTGCTGGACTCTTTGATGCAACTGATCATTGAACTACGATCTCGCGCACGTCAGGCGAAAGATTTTGCGACAGCAGACCTTATCCGTGACACGCTGAATGAGGCCGAAATCCAATTAGAGGATCGCGCTGACGGAACTGACTGGAGCATCAAATAAATGAACTCCCAACTGCTCGTCATCGTTCATTAAGTGCCACTATTACGTCGCAGGAAGTTCGATCTGAACTGGCTCACCAGAAGCGTCCTTCTCTTCACGGGCGGCCATATCACGGATTTCCTGAGATATTTTCATTGAGCAATACTTCGGGCCACACATGCTGCAAAACTGAGCAGACTTAAACGTTTCTTGAGGCAACGTTTCATCGTGGTATCGCTTTGCTGTTTCCGGATCCAGAGACAGACGAAACTGCTCATTCCAATCGAAGTTGAAGCGGGCATGTGACAGTGCATCATCCCGAGAGCGAGCACCCTTTCGGTGCCTTGCAAGATCTGCCGCATGAGCAGCAATCTTATAAGCGATGACCCCTTGCTTCACGTCCTCTGCATCAGGCAAACCAAGATGTTCCTTCGGTGTCACATAGCAAAGCATTGCTGCACCACTCCAGCCTGCCAGCGCCGCACCTATCGCACTCGTAATGTGGTCATAGCCAGGAGCAATGTCAGTAACAAGTGGACCGAGCACGTAAAATGGTGCTTCATCACATTCTTCCATCTGGCGTTTGACATTCATATCAATCTGGTCCATCGGGACGTGCCCAGGACCCTCAACCATGACTTGACACCCTTTCGACCAGCCTCGTCGAGTCAATTCACCAAGAACGTGCAATTCTGCAAACTGGGCCTCGTCACTCGCGTCTGCGATTGCACCAGGGCGAAGACCATCACCAAGGCTCCAGGTCACGTCGTACTGTCTAAAGATGTCACACAAATCATCAAAATGTGTATACAGTGGATTTTGCTCTTTGTGAGTCATCATCCACCGGGCAATAAGAGATCCACCACGACTGACGATACCCGTGACTCTGTTCATTGTAAGGTGAAGGTGTTCTTGCAAAAGGCCGGCATGCACTGTCATGTAATCAACGCCTTGCTGAGCCTGCTTTTCACACATGTCAAGAAAATGCTGAGGCTTCATCTCATCAATATCACCACCAAGTTCCTCAAGCATCTGATAGATCGGAACTGTTCCAATTGGTACTGGAGATGCGTCGATGATTGCTCGCCGAATACTGTCTATGTCTTTTCCGGTCGAAAGATCCATCACCGTGTCTGCACCGTAGTGCACTGCCATATGAAGTTTCTCGAGTTCTGTTGACTCGTCACTTGTCACTGCCGAATTACCAATATTTGCATTAATTTTCGTCAGGGCTGCGATACCAATCGCCATTGGCTCAAGGCATTTCGTGAGATGGACCGTGTTGGCAGGGATAACCATTCTTCCACGAGCAACTTCGCTACAGACCACGTCTTCTGACAAGTTCTCACGCTCGGCAATGAATTTCATCTCGGGTGTAACTTCGTTCTCACGAGCGCGTTCAAGCTGTGTCATGAATTTTCTCCAAATGATTGGCATGAATGGGTGTATGGTGAGCGATATGTCGCCACCACTGTATCACAATGATGAAAAACAGTCTGCTTTCAGTTAGCCTGCTAGAGCGTCTTCAAATATTCAAGCACTGCAGTCCTCTCAGATTCGTTCAACGCCTCAGGATAGACATGCCCTCCAGCTGATTTCCCAGGTTTTGTGGTATCAAAAAATTGCCGCCGCTGCGCAGAAGACATCCCGTCTGAAACGGCCGCAGCGAACTCCTTTTGGCTCCGTTCCTCAGTTTCCAGACCCACTTTTTTCGTATCGTAGCCAACAGGCGTCCGGCACCAAACAGATGGACGATTTTCCGGATGAAGAACATGCCACAATGTTGGAACTGAACCATTATGAAAATACGGTGCTGAGGCCCACACTCCATCAAGGGGCGGAGCCACGTAACCCTCTGGTCGTTGGCGAGTACCGATCGATGCTGCATCACGACCAAAATGACCAAACCAACTCTCATTGAGAGCATTTCTCTCGACGTTTGTTAAGGCATCAAAACGAACTCGATCAGTCCCAATATCATCAATCGGTATGACCACCTCCGGGTATTCATCATGTTCCCCGTACGACCCGTGGCAGCGACCACAGTGCTCGCGAAAGACTCTCTCACCTGTGCTCGCCAAGTTTTTATCAATATCCCAACGCCATTTCGGTGATTGCAGTGACTCGAGCCACGCCTCAACATGCTCGAAATCCGGCTCCCAATCCAAAAACTTCTTGGGACCATTTTCCCGAACCAACAGAAACTGCATAAGCATGCGGCTTCCTTGTGGGGCAAACCCATCGGCGTACAGGGTGTTGCGCTTGCGGTAATGCCACCACGGCGGTGCATCCATATCATGGTGAATAAGATCAAATCGGGGGGTACGTGAGATGATATTCAAGGCAGCGTCTCTGTGATGCATAAGAGCAACACCAAACATCACTGCATTCGTCGTACCGGTTGTTGTGCCAAGTGGCAACAGAAGTGACCCAACATCCATATGCCCAAACGACTTTCCCTGAGCAATTTTTACCAACCGTACTTCTTCCGTAAATGTCTCGAGTGCGTAGTTCGTATTTGGGATTCCAGGAACCATCTCCCCGGCTACCTGTCCCTGGTGGCAGGCAAGACAACTCATGGTCCAGTTGCCACTGGAATCGACGACATACTGTACTGACCGAGACGGATCGCTCGGATGAGGGAGCAGGCCATACCGATCCATGGCCATCTGCCGGCGCTCTGCCACCGAGGCCTGTTCTGCCTGCGATTTCAAGTGCTCTGGCCACACTGTCCAAAGTGCATCAAACACTTCCTGGTCGAGATCTGCAGGGAGATATGCCTTCTCGAGCAGCACTTGGAGTCCTTTTTCAGGACTTCCTCCACTGACAACACTACCGGGAGTGGCGTAAGCGATTACTACAAGCAACAAAATTACTTTTTTCATCAACTTTTTTGGCAAGGGAAATTCAGGGGACCATACTTTCATGGCATACTTGTTTACCGAGGATTCAGTTACCTCAATCAATGTGTTCCAGTTTGATGACGCCATAGGCCACATTATAGCCGCTCCAACCGCATTGTCCGACCACCTGCAGACCAGTCGATGAACCATCATGGTTACCGCGAACCCTATCCTCCTCCCGGAACTTCGTAGCCTGCTTCACGAGCAGGACGCGGTGGGCATTCGTGAAGTCGCAGAAGAATTGCATCCAGCGACAGTCGCTGAGTTTTCTGAAGGCCTTGATGACCATGAAATCTGGCACCTGCTCGACTCACTTCCTGTTGAGCAGCGAGCAGAAATTTTTCCGTACTATCCACTCGCCAGACAAATCCAACTCATAGAAGATGCAAACAATTCTCAACTGGGACCACTCCTGGAAGGAATGGCCCCCGACAATCGTGACGACCTCCTTCGTGAACTAGACCCAAGTTTCGTCGAAGCCATTCTTCCACTTGTCGCCAAAGCCGAGCGACATGACATCCGAATGCTCCTGTCCTGCCCGGAAGACTCTGCAGGAAGTCTTATGACAACGGAGTACGCGTCCCTGCCCGCTGACATACCAGCTGGTGAGGCGATTGCGAGACTTCGCACTCAGGCACCAAATAGTGAATCGATCTACTACATCTACATCTTGGAGTCAGACCGTACCCTTGTCGGTTTTATTTCACTCCGTGATTTGATACTCGCGAACCCAACTTCTCTTGTGGCTGACCTGATGCAACGAGACATTATCAGCGTCAAAGTTGACGAACCCACTGAAGAGGTCGTACAAAAGCTTGCTCGATTTGACTTCATTGCCATACCAGTCGTTGACAACCAAAATCGTCTCGTTGGCATTGTCACTCATGATGATGTACTTGATACCGTCCGTGAAGAGGCCACTGAAGATGCTCAGATGAGTGCCGCCGTTGCCCCACTGAGCGAAGGATATCTTGAGACCGCGCTGATCACCATGACATGGAAGCGTGGAGTGTGGCTGACCATTCTTTTTTTCACAGCTGCCGTAACAGCAATGGTATTGGCGCGAACGCCCTTTCCTCATGTCTGGCTCATTGCCTTCATTCCTCTTGTGATCGCCAGCGGAGGCAACTCGGGCAATCAATCTGCAACCCTCGTCATCACAGCATTGTCGATGGGTGATTGTAAACTTGCTGACTGGCCGCGAATTCTGCGTCGGGAACTCATCCTTGGCGTTCTTCTTGGCACCCTGCTCGCAATACCAGGCTTTCTACTCGCCCTTCTTTACGCACCTTCACCCGCTCAAGCACTGGTTATTCCGCTTACAATCTTGAGTGTTGTCATTTTTGGCTCCCTTGTTGGTTCAATCTTGCCCCTCCTTTTCCGTTCACTTGGGCTTGATCCAGCGCTCATGAGCAACCCATTTGTGTCGGCAATCGTCGATGTTGTGGGCATTATTCTGTACATGTCGATTGCCTTTGTGATGCTGAGCTAAATACGGGAGACAAAACGTCTGCCTACCTGACACAAAAAACAGAATATCGCCTGCAGCCCCCCCCCCTTATCAGCCGATTCCAAAAGAGTGAAGGGATATTCGAAGAAGATCCTTCCTACTCAAGGGTCCTGTGTTCATGAGCGTTTCAGTCGTTATCAGCACGTACAATAATCCTACGGGATTGCGCATGTGCCTTCTTGGAATGCTCTCGCAAACAGTTCTACCAGACCAAATTATTATCGCAGATGACGGATCACGACGGTCAGACTATAGCTTTTTAACCGATACACTTTTCTCGTCACTTCCGATTGATACCGTGTGGCACCCTGACCGCGGATGGCAGAAAAATACAATTCTCAATCTTGCCGTACGACACTGTCGTGGCGACTACCTTATTTTTTGTGATGGCGACACCATTCCGAGAAAAGATTTTGTCGAATCACACCTGAAAAATGCCCGCCCGAAAACATTCTTATCCGGGGCAGGCATCGACGTACCAAAACACGTCTACAAAACTTTCACCGATTCCCAAATCATGGAAAACATGGTCTTCAGACCATGTTTTCTCACCCACGCATGGCCTGAGGCACGTAAGCATTCTCTCCGTTTTCAATCCGGCATCTTGGAAAAGTCACTGAACATTGTCACATGGCGATATTGCGTTCTTCGTGGCGCCAACTTTTCATTGTGGCGGAATGATATTGAGTCTGTGAATGGGTTCGATGAGTCGTATGGATATGGAAGCGAAGATCGTGAACTCGGGGTCCGATTACGAAACAACGGAGTCGCTTCACGTTGGCTCAAATTCTCATTAATACAACTCCATCTTTCGCATGAAAAAGCGTACATCGATCCAAAAATCGTACGACAACAACGCTGGAAAATAAGAAAGCTTTTTTTCACCAGAAAAAAGCAGCTTCACCAAGGGCTCGCAACAGCCTGCGAACGCTCCTTATCGTCGGAAGATCGCAGGTACACCTACACGCTATCTGAAACCATGACGCACGCACCTCCTCTTCTTCGTTTTGAACCAAGCCAGCCAACCGAAGTCCGGGCACAAACGAAGAGGAAGCGAGCAGCTTAATAACTACCGTTCACTACCAAAACCTACCCTCTGGATCACACGGAAAAATTAAATCAAAACCAACAGTACTCACTATGCGACGGCAATCTCGAACATATGAAGCTACATTACTGCAAAACACCTTTGGGCAACTTTGGGGATGATCTCAACACGTGGCTCTGGCCAACGCTTCTTGGCAAATCTTTTTTCGACACACATGAAGACTCGCTGTTTCTTGGTGTTGGAACAATCCTCAATCAAAAATTACCGAAAAGCCCCGAAAAAATTGTCTTGGGAACAGGCACCGGCTACCAACGTCCGCCGAAGGTAGATGGAAACTTTAGTATCTACTCCGTCCGAGGCCCTCTTACTGCGCAGGCACTCAATATACCGCTCCGGAAGAGCATCGGTGACTCCGCTTACCTTTGCCTCACGACCGATCGCTTCAAGAAACTCTTTGCGCTAAAAAAGAAATATCGCGTGTCTGTGATTCCTCATCACCAGACAGCTACAACCATCGACTGGGAAACCATTGGAATGGTTGGTGAACTTCATTTCATCGACCCGCGTAAAGATTTTTTTCGTGTTTTTGAAGACATTGCGCAGTCTGAATATGTACTCACTGAAAGTCTTCATGGAGCGATTTTTGCTGATGCGCTTCGCACCGCTTGGCAACCCTTTCGCATGGGCCATCGATTCAACATGTTCAAATGGCGTGACTGGCTTGAATCGATTCATGTTGAGGTACCTGCTTTTCAAAAGTATCCAATTCTCTGCAGCGAAAAGCTATCACTCACTCGCCGGGCAAAGCATGTAATCGAGCGGGCCTGCGGAAATACACTCAGGTATGACCGACTAAGCCAAAAACCCATTCGAACAAACTCTGCACACGAACTGGAGAAGTTTGCAAAGCAGTTAGAGAAACAGGCACTAACAAAGCAGTGTTACTTAAGCAAAGATATCACCCTGCAAAATATCCTGAGTGGCTTAATCGACTGCGTTGAGAGCATACGTGCACAATATGGAAATAAACTCCGTAGCAGTGCGTAAGGCTAAATCCTGAGTCTCTGCCACACGAGTGATTCGACAACGTATCACGAAGACCTAACGAAGATTTCTACCGACAGCTTGGGCTACCCTTCGGCATGTCTCCATTGTTTTTTCAAATGTGCCAAAGTCGAGCGTCTGCCCGCCATCACTTGCTGCATTCTGTGGGTCAGGGTGCACCTCAATAATCAAACCATCTGCCCCTGCAGCAACGGCAGCCGCTGCCATGCTAGGCACAAGATCGGCATGACCTGTTCCATGGCTCGGGTCAACCACAACTGGCAGATGGGTACGAGCTTGCAGCCATGGCACTGTGGCTAAAGGCAGTGTAAATCGGGTGTGTGATTCAAACGTCCTGATTCCCCGTTCACAGAGAATCACCTCACGATTCCCTCCGTCAAGAATGTATTCTGCAGCCAGAAGCATTTCATCAACCGTCGCCGCTGGGCCTCGCTTCAAAAGCACCGCTCTGTCGCACTGGCCAACTGCTTCAAGAAGACGATAATTTTGCATGTTCCGAGCACCGATTTGTAGAACGTCTGCATAGCGTGCGACCAAATCGACGTCCTCAGGAGCTACCACCTCTGTCACAACTGCTTGCCCTGTCTCGTCTCGTGCCTCTGCAAGGAGCTTGAGCCCTTCTTCTTTTAAGCCCTGAAAACTGTACGGGCTCGTTCTTGGCTTAAAGGCACCACCACGAAGACCTGTTGCACCAGAAGCCAAAACTGCTCGAGCTGATTCGAGAATCTGTTCACGTGACTCAACAGAACACGGCCCTGCAATAACACCGACATGACCACCTCCAATAGATAGAGGCCCAACCGTCACCACTGTCTGTTCCTGCTGGACTTCACGACTGGCCACCTTGTACGGGGCTAATATTGGAAGGACTCTCGCGACACCAGGAACTGTTTCCATTGCACTCACGGTTGCATCTTTTTCTGCACCAACGACAGCAACAACAGTCCTCTCTGCCCCCTCAATTACATGGGGCTTGAGGCCAAGGCCTTCCACTTGCTCAGCTACCTTAAGAACCTGCTCAGGACTAGCGTCTGCCTTCATTACGATAATCATGTCTGTCTCCAATACCTTTCTTTGATCACGAGAAGCCTCTGCCAAGGAAGTCACCCTGTCAACCATCTACCTTCAGCATGCGTTCCAGCCGGAGATCTTCATGAAAGATATACAGTGATCTGTCTCAGGAGAAGTCTTCAATAGATCTATTGAGCCGGCACGGTACGAAATACTTCCGGGATCTCCTCGCCCCGCTGTCGAGCATTTGTATTTGTGGTGATCACTATCTTTTCGTCATCACCATCTTTTCTGAAAACATAGATTAACTGTCCCGGCTTGCTCTCACTTTTTCTTAAGATTATACGCAAAACCTCTTCAGCAGAGCGTTCACGCTCTGACAGACCAAACGATTGATTTTTCGTAATCCCCTCTGACTCAAGATCTTTACCCACTATTTCTATTGTAATACCGACTGTCTCAGACAGCATTTCAATTGCTGTCTCGAGTGAGTCCGAATCAAAGACCAACGTTACTGGCTGTTGCAGCTTGATCACGGCAGATTGCTGTAAATCGACACTTTTTTCTTCTTCCATTTGCCCGCTAACCGGATTCGCTTGAATCTGATCAAGGAGAAGTGATGCAGCCAACACAATGTTATGAGCTGCCATTTCTGGAAGATATGTATTCGCCACAACGAGGTCCCGGCCCTCAATGCCAACACGTAGGTATCGTTGCCCTATACGAAGAACTTCTGGAAGCCGCATCACGAGACGACGCCCATACATATCCAGATCACGACCGCTGATTACAGCCTCTGTCTTCTCGGACACTTGACGCAAACCTCCATCTAACTGACGATCGAGACCTCGCGCAGAACCTACTGCCGGACTCACTGCATCCAGCTCAAAATAAGTCCGGTCATCAAGATGGATTGAAACTGCTGCTGCTGGACAGTCTGCACCTAAGACATCTTCAATCGGATCAAGCAGTGGCATCGTTGCCGGTGGCAACAAAACACGGCCATCGTGGACAAGAAAATGAGGTGAACCCAAAAGCGTCAACTGCCGACTACCATCTAGAACAGGTCCAAGCGGTCTCATGCTTCGTGGAAGTTCGCTCTCCTCGTTAGTCGTCGCCATGAGTGCATCCATAAGTTGCGGCATCGCAACAACCACATCGCGGCCATTCTCGCCGCGTGGATACCAGCGGAGCCACCCTCCTGAATCTTCTACCGGCACCGCCACACTGGAGACCTCATTATTTCCACTCTCCTGCGTGCCGACACCGTGACGGCGAGCCCAAATCGCAAAGAGTGGCAAACCGTTTTCATCGGCCTGCCAGCTCACTTGCAACGTTTCAATATCTGAGAGCGAGCACTGCACCAAACTCTCAAGCAGAAGAATCATTTCTTCCAATTGTTCTCCACCCGCCTTCAGGACTAATTGTCCGTCTTTGGACTTCATAAAGTCTGCTGGCCGGGCTGAAAGAATTAACTGTGAACCTGATGGTAAATAGCGGAACACGAGATGGGATGGTTCTGTTGGTGGCATCCATGGCAACGAGTCATCGCTATCAAGAACGAATGCGTTTCCCTTGCCTACCTGATTTATTCCTGCCGAGGCCTCTGAGGATGGCGGAACTGCTCTCTCCTTTTCAACAGAACCCTGAGATTCTTTTTCCGAACCAACCTCAAAACGTGAGAACGTTCTCCACATTGAAAAAGTGGTGACGACCGCGAGAAGAACGCCTGCAATAATCGAAGGAACAGCCAGCATTCGAAAAACCTGATTTGGTTTTCCAGCTTTCCTTCGACCGGAAGCCTTGGCTTCCACACCGCCTCCAGCAGCGACAGCAAGCAGACTAGGCTGAAATGTACGCTGTGGTGGCAGCTCTGGACTTATCGCTGAATACTGCAGACACGCGGCAATGGCATCAACCGCTTCAACCGCATCACAATAGCGCCGGCGGGGGTCTGTCGCCGTCATGTAGTCGAGTAGTTTTTGAATTTCTGCGGGACATCCTTCTATTGCCGCCCAGAGTGATGAACCTCGCCTTCCTTCTTCACGGATAAAAGCACATGTTGCCGAAGGACTCCCTTTCCAAATTACTGGTCTTCCCACAAGGAGCGTATGAAGCAGGCACCCCATCCCGTAGACATCACCTGTTGGTGTTCCGGGTTTACCGGAAATCAGCCGCTCTGGTGGGACAAAACAAATCTTCTCAGCAAACCTGGCGACAACCTGCGGGGACCTCAGTGGGTCAGCCGCAAAGACACCAAGCGGATCACCTGTTAAAGGGTACTGCAGAAGCCGCGGCCCTTTCTGAGAAGGTGTTTCAGTCGACGCACCAACAAGAACACTAGTTGAAATCATCCCATGAACGCCACCAAGCCGATGAATCTCAGCGACACCGCGACACACCAAGAGAATTGCCTTGACTGCCTCAACGACTGGCCACCTACGCGTTTGACTCGCCTCAGCAACAGACACCTGAGAAAGAAGTTCTTCACAAACAATAAACCGATTTCCTCCGATTGATTCCAATGCCCATGTTCTCGAGAGGACAGGAGATGTCGTTTCTGCGGCACGTTCTACCTGACGAACAACCTCAGTCCAAACCTCAACCCGCTGGCTTGACGAGTCATCGATTGGTACGAGAGACACGGCCTGCTTGGTTGGCTCATGACGTCCCTGATAAACAACACCGCCAGGAGACATCTCGCGCTTGTCGAGGAGGCGATAGTCGCCCATGAAAAAGTTACTGGCATTTCCTTTCGTTAGTTCCTTGGCCTGCCAAAGAGTGACTACTCGTTGTCGGACCAGCCACTGTGCCGCAAGAGCCGTTTGATTCTCTTGAGAATTCGAATCTTTCATTGCGGCTAGATACGCTGCGCGAACGTCTGAAATCTGGTCTGCAGAAAGCAATCGACTTTCAGCAAGTTTTTCCCAGAACACATCCAAAGGCAACACAGGCATGACGAAAGACCAAAAACAGATTCTCGGCTACAGACAGTCGACATCGACCGAAAGCAAGCGATAAAACAAAGTGCACGTCGTATAGATTACCCCGTAAATAGTGCCTACGAACAGGCAGTAGTTACACAAGAATCGTGATCGTTCGGATTCTCCGGTTGTCCTAGCTAAAACAAGACCGATATGATCCCTTGCTATCACGATAGATGCAGTATCCCACCAGGGCATACGACGTGACGCAGTGACATCCCCGAAACAGGTTGAGCGCTATGCGATCGAGTGAGGCCAACAGAATTTATTTTGATCGAGCAGCAGATCAACTCGATCTCAAAGAAAACATGCGTCAACTGCTCCTTACGCCGCAACGAGAAGTACAGGTTCAGATTCCGGTGGAACTTGATTCCGGAGCCATTGCCTCTTTTATTGGCTATCGGGTTCAGCACAATAACGCCCGTGGACCAATGAAGGGTGGCCTACGATACCACTCTCAAGTTGACCTCGATGAAATCCGAGCTCTTGCGTCACTGATGACCTGGAAAACGGCTGTTGTAAACATTCCGTACGGGGGCGCCAAAGGGGGTGTCGCACTTGATCCTACGTCACTTTCCACTCGAGAGCTCGAACGGGTCACCAGACGTTTTGTTGACAACATACATGACCTCATTGGGCCCGATGTTGATATTCCAGCGCCCGACATGGGAACCTCGTCGGAAGTCATGGCATGGATCATGAATCAATATGATAAATTTCATGGTTTCTCTCCCGCATGTGTCACGGGTAAACCCGTGGAATACCATGGGCTGCCCGGTCGTGAAGAAGCCACTGGTCGTGGCGTCGGACTTCTCACCCTAAAACTCCTCAGCCGTCTTGGTCGACGAATACCAGGTACCCGGGTTGTGATACAAGGTTTTGGTAATGTCGGCACGCACACGGCAAAGTTTCTTCGAGATGCAGAGTGTCGAATTATCGCCGTAGGTGACGCGACCGCAAACTTTTACCGCGAAGAGGGGCTCGATGTGCTCGAGATGATTCGATACGTCCACAGCAATGGTGGAACGCTGGCTGGCTATACCGGAGGGGATGCCATTTCTCACCAGGAACTTCTGTTCTGTAACTGCGACGTCCTGATTCCAGCCGCCCTTGGAGGAGTTCTAACAAGTGAAAATGCGGGGCATATCAAGGCACCAATTGTTGTTGAAGCAGCAAATGCACCGACGAACCCTGCCGCCGACGCATTCTTTGATGAGATTGGAGTCACGGTGCTCCCTGACATCCTTTGTAACGCAGGTGGTGTGACTGCAAGTTGGTTTGAGTGGGTACAAAACCGCCAGCATTATCAGTGGGGAATGAACCGAGTTCGACAAGAACTAGACCGTATTCTCGGTGAAGCCTTCGAACAAGTCTGGCAGCTCGCCTCATCGAGAAAGGTTTCTCTACGAACAGCTGCTTTTATGCTTGGCGTTGGAAGAGTACATCGAGCAACTGAACTTGGCGGCATTGAATAATCCTCGGACAACTCACCAAAGCCAGCTATCTGATGTAAATGTGCCTACGGTTATTCTGAAACGCCGGACGCCGCGACCCAAACTCGTATCAGGGATGGTCTGCCGCACGCCCTGCTTTATCGTTTCCCTTGGGCCGATACCAGGAACCACGCAACCAACTGCTAATAAGTTCAATCTGCTCACGCGTTAAGGCTGGCAGACCACCTTCAGATGCCACTCCAAATCGTGGCATACGATCGTTGGTATCAGGATAGAACCGTTGGTGAGTTGGATCAGTAATGATGCCTACTACCCACTCCGTAGAACCCCATCCGTTCAAGTCGGGGGCATAACCGAGCTCTGTCTCATTCTCTCGATACGGATGGCAACTTCCACAGCGATCAGTATCAGCAATCAATTCCCTTCCTCGTTTGACGAGCTTCTTGCTTTCGGCGCCCTTGAGCAGACGAGCCTCTTCAACAAGCGCGAACACTACAGCTTCTTTATCTGCTTGCTTCCAGACATCTTTGTCCGTGAAGTCCTCTGAAACGAATGAAACCATGTCACCTTCACTGTGCGCTGTATTCCCAAAATAAGCAGCGCTGGCAACCTGCTTGGGATCAAGCAGTCCTCGCACCCAAGATTCTCCTCCAAATTCAAAAAGATTCGCAGCAGAACCTTTTGCAAACACCTGCTCAGCACCTTCTACAGAAGGATCAACATGTGCATGACAACTTGCACAGTGCTGTGCGAATAATCTCGGCCCTTGCGTCAGCGGATCACTACGCACCAACGAGAGTGCTCCAGTAGGTGGAATCTTCTCAGGGCGTCCTGCGAGTTCTATTGCTCGATCAGCATCAGTCCCCGCCTGCTTCACAGCACTCAAAAACGCCTCGGAACGACGAATGGCCTCAAGCTTATGACGCCTGTTCTCAAAGTCAGCTATTTTCTTTTCATCATGCCCCAGTGCCGCCGCAATCTTGTCACTATCTCCTCCCGTTGATTCAAGCACCTTTTCAACGTCTGCAAAGGCAGACCGGTCCACCCAAAGCGCATAGTAATCTTCATGAACCGCCATTGCTGTCAAAAGGCCGGCTCCTGACAAGATTGCGATTGTAAAAACCACATTAAAACGATGGCCAAGTTTCCATTGCCCCAAAATTGGCATAAGAAACATCACACCCAACGTAGCTCCCGGCACGACGATGGCTCCAAGAAACTCACCCGTCGCCCCCCAACCCTCGAAAACCTTGAGAAACTGGAACAGAAACAGGAAGTACCATTCCGGCCGGGCGGCAGCATACGGTTCGGATGGATCAGCCGGCGCACCAAGTTCTGCTCCAAGATGCCCAGAAATGATGGGTTCACCTGCGAGAATAGCTCGCAACGCGGGCAGAAGAATCACACCAAGAACAACTGCCATCACAGCAAGCATCGCAACCGCGTCCTTGAGCACTTGATCCGGCCAAAACATTGCATCGGGCTGGGTGATTGGTTGCTTGGCATGCAGGCCATGTTTACGAAATAGCGAAAGATGCAAGACAAGAAAGAGAACCAACGTTGCCGGCAAAAACCCTGCATGCAATGCAAAGAATCGGGTGAGTGTGTGGTGCCCATAGTCAGGCCCGCCTACAACAAGCTGCTGAATTGATGGTCCTATCAATGGCACAAGACCAGCCAAATTGGTCGCAACGCGAGTCGCCCAATAACCTTTCTGGTCCCACGGCAAAAGGTATCCCGTAAGGGCCATGCCGAGAACCAATGTCATCAATACCAGCCCTAACCAAAAGTTCACTTCACGCGGAGCACGATACGCGCCGTCAATCACAACCTGCATGACATGAAGAGCTAGCAATACAATCATTGCTTGGGCCATCACGTGATGAATACCTCGAAGGAGCCAGCCCCCTGTCATCTCGTACTGAATGAAATAAACACTTTCCCAGGCAGTCTGTGCGCTGGCTGAATAACTCGCCCAGAGCACCAAGCCGGTAATAACCTGTGTCATGAAAGCAAAAACAAGCGTGCTTCCCCAGACGTAACGCCAACGAGCCCCACCCGGAACTCGCTCGTAAAGTGCGCTTTTAAGAAGGGCTCGGTAGCCTGTTCTGCTATCAAGCCAATTACCAAGCCCGCGTGTACCAGCTGAAACGTGGGCATCCGAAGATCTGTCAGGACTGTGGGTGTCTGTCATTTCCGAGCCACCTTCTCTTCGGTACCTGAATAAAAATTCTGCCACTTTACAGATACCGCACCCGACTTGCTGACATCACATTCAAGACTGTCCATTGACCGAGGGCTTGGGCTTGGTGCAACAATACCACCATCAAGAGTAAAACTGCTGTTATGACATGGGCATCGAAAACAACCTGCTGCCTTGTCTAATTCAACAAAGCAGCCGGCATGGGGGCACGTCGCGGAAAGGGCCTCCACACGATCACTCCCCTCCTCTCTTTTTACATATACTGCGCCAATCGGTTCAGCTTTGAATCCTGTCCACGCGTCAACTCGATCAGCGATCACTGGAAACTGCCGAGGCTGACCATCTGCAGGAACATTTGTCAGGTCAGTCAGCGGAAGGAATGTAGCCGCACCCGATGAGCGACGTAAAGGATCAAGAAACGCCCAGAGTGCAGCGCCAAAAGGTGGAACTGTGGCAAGGCCTCCGCACAGGATTGCTAAAGCACCTGTCAGGAAGCTCCGCCGCTTTGTCTTCGTGTCAGCTGGTTCTTGATGTGATTCCACGGTCACGCCCGGACCTCCCTTTTGAATTCTCTTTATTTCCAAGAATGTTGGTGAGGATACACCATTACAACCAGTCTATCCTTTTGCCGCATCAGTATTGACCGAATCATCCAACGGAAACTTCCTGAACGGAACGAATTCACGCCGGATGAAGAGCATGCCACGCGGCATCGACAGCTTCTGTCACCTGTTTCTCAATCTCGTCGAATGCCCCTGTGGTAATCGCCCCGGCTGCTGCTTTATGGCCGCCGCCACCAAAGTGGCCGGCGAGAGCGCTGCAGTCAGCAGCACCACGACTCCGAAAACTGAGTTTCACCCTCTTATCAGGCTGCTCAATCATAATTGCCGCAACCTGTGTTCCCTTCACCGCAAGAGTCAGGTTGATAAGATCCTCAGTATCAGCGGGTGAAGCACCGACCTCTTTGATATCGGACTGACGGACTGTTGAAACAATACAGTTGCCGTCGTTAAAGGTCCGTGCTCCGGCAAGTGTTCGTCCGACGAGATGCAGTCGAGCAAGTGTATCCTGCTCAAAAAGTTCCCTGTAGATAAATGGAGGACTCGCGCCGGCATCAACAAGACGAGCAGCGACACGAAATGTCTCACCGCTTGCAGACGGAAAGCGGAATCCTCCGGTATCAGTAGAGAGCCCAGCGTACAGTGGCGTTGCAATCGATTCAGTAAGGGGAACTCGCAAGCGAAGACCGATTTCATACACAATTCGCGCTGTTGCTTCGGCTGTCGGATCTTTAAACCACCGATCAGACAGATCATCTTCACTCACATGATGATCAACAACAACAACACGTTCCCGCTGTCGCTTGAGCACCTCTCCCATTGCCCCAAGCTGCGCCCACGCACTGGTATCAAGAACTATCAGCAGATCACGATCATCAAGGTCTGCTGGTGTAATACCTTGCGCTAATGACTCCAATTTACGACGAGGATCAATCCACTGAAGACTGGCTGGCGTTTCCTGAGCATTCACTATTCGGACATCCTTACCCACAGCCTCGAGAATCCCGGCCATTCCTAACTCACTACCAAGAGCATCGCAGTCGGGCCGAACATGACTTGTGAGCACAACCCGCTTTGACTCATCAAGAACTTTGAGAAATGCAGACCAATCGAGACGCATGGAATTTTCCTTTGTTGAAACACGAAATTAAGCGAAATAAAAGATATCTATCAAAACCTGGCCTTATCAGTTTAACCGGAAAAAGAAGCTGACGAGAGTGAAACCCGTTGAGCTTGTGGTTTTTCTAAATTGAGCTGTGACAGGGATTCGATCTGCGCAACATCCGCATGTAGCTGCTTCGTAAGTGCATCGACTCCCTCAAATTTTTCGGTTGCCCGAATGCGTTGAAAAAATTCTACCTGCAGCACCTGCCCGTAAAGATCACCTGAGAAACCAAGAAGATGAACTTCTATAGTTTTGTTCGCAGCGCCAAACGTAAGGTTCTTCCCGACATGGATCGCTGCACCATACCGGGCACCAGATGCTATCGTAGCAACGCCTGCATAGACACCGTCCTGAGGAACAAGCGTATACACACTTCCAAGATTTGCCGTCGGAAAACCAAGCTCCTTGCCACGTCGCTGTCCTTGCTCAACCTGCCCCTCTACCCTGTAGGGAAAAACAAGCAACTCATTTGCGTCTGTTACATTTCCTTTTTCTAACAAGCCACGTATTCTTGAACTCGAGACTGCAGTGCCAGAAATCCGCACAGGGGATACTGCCGTCAACTCAATTGAATCTCTGTCAGCCCAGCGCTTCAGATCTGACAATGTTCCCTGTCGATTGCGACCAAAATGAAAGTCCTCACCCTCAGCAATAGCAGCCGAGTGAAAACACCGACACAGAACCTCGCTGTAAAACTCTTCAGCCGAGAGATTCAACAACTCTGGTGTTGTAGTAAGAACAAAAACTGCATCCAGACCCAGAGAGAGGAGGAGCTCTGCACGCCGTTGTGTAGTCGTTAAGAAATGCCTGGCAAGGCTTGGATGAAGCAGTTCAGCAGGATGAGGGTCAAACGTTAATGCGACAGACGGCAGACCAAGCGGCCGAACCGAACTAATCAGCCTCGCGACAATTTCCCGATGCCCGAGATGCACACCATCAAAGTTTCCGACCGTGATCCCGCAGCCATTTTCAGGCAACGCTACGCCTTCGTGGTTACTGAAAACGGTTCCTGAAAATGTTCGTGGCACGTGTGAAAATTACAGAAAGCGGTAAATTAGGTGAAGGTGTACTAGTTGAAATGATACCAACGAGAAGTGCAACCCAATCAGCAACAATGGCTCTCCGAGTATGATACGAAAACCTGAGAGTGATTTTTCTTTCGAGTCACACGCCCTATGACTACCCAACCTGATCAAAAACAAATCTATCTCAATGCAGAGATGGCAAGCCGCTTGGCCGGAATTGATATCGGCAGCAACAGCGTACGACTTCTGGTTGCTGAAGTATTCCGAGGAAGTAGTTACCGAATTCTCGATGAGGAACGTGAACCAACACGACTCGCCCGCAGCATCTCCTCTGACGGCCGACTCGATGAAGATGCGATGGAGAGGACTCTCGACGCCCTAGCGACATTCAAACAAATCGCTGCTGGTTACCAGGTTTCAGCACTGCGTACGATTGCTACATGCGCTGTTCGAGAAGCCACAAACGGTCCTGAGTTCTGTGAACGAATACAAAAGAACGTTGGGCTCAATGTTGAGGTTATATCTGGAGAGAGAGAGGCTCGACTTGCCTTCTCCAGCGTGCAGCATGCCTTTGACCTGCATGGAAAAAATATTGTTATTGCTGACATCGGAGGCGGCAGCACAGAAGTTGTCTTCGCCACAGGATCACTCGTGGAATCTATTTTTTCTACACCGCTTGGAGCAGTGAGGCTTACGGAACGATGTGGAATCGGGAGTGGGGCTGACGGCGTCGAATTTCAGCAAGGCCTCATTAAGCTCGACAAAGAAATTACCGGGTGTCTCAAACGCGAGACGAGCCGACCTCTGTTTGCGCCGCATTTCCTCGTAGGCTCCGGTGGCACCTTCACTACCCTTGCTGAACTGGTCATGGCATCCAAGAAGGAGGCCGACATCCCGGTCGCTGGCTACAAGGTTTCCCACGCAGAACTCCGGCATCTTCTTGATCAACTCAAAAAAATGTCGCTTCGATCGCGGAAATCAATGGCAGGCATGTCCTCCGACAGGGCTGATATCATTATCGCCGGACTCTCTATTATTGATGGCCTTCTCAAACGATTTCGAGTGAATACGATCCTTGTACACACCCGAGGCGTTCGCGACGGGCTCATCCGCGAAATGGTAGATGAGTACTTTGGTGGCCAGACAAACGATCCTGCTGAAAGTGAACGAGCGGTCGAACGTCTTGCAGAGACATGCTCTGGTGAATTGGAGCATGGCCGGACCGTTGCGGCATTAGCCGGGAGAATTTACGACCAACTTGCCTCACCACTCAAGCTTCTACCAGCTGACCGAAAAATTCTTGAAACAGCTGCGCGGCTCCAAGACGTTGGGTACGTCATCAACTATGACCAGCATCACAAGCACAGTTATCACCTCATACGGAACAGTAGGCTCCCTGGAATCTTGGGCCCTGATCTTGAGATGATTGCGAACATCGCACGCTATCATCGTGGAGCATTCCCTAAGAAAAAACACCAGAACTTTTCACGACTTTCCTCTGATGATCAACAGCGGGTTCGGAGCATGGCAGCTATCTTACGACTCGCTGGGGGCCTCGACCGAAGTCGATCACAGCAAGTAAAAGATGTGCTTGCCAGCATTGATAACGATGGTGCAAATCTCGTCGTTGTATCAGACGCCAACCCTCAAGTAGACATCTGGGGGGCAGAGCGGAGAACTGATCTTTTTGAGAAAGCATTCGACATGCCCGTTCGGATCCGGTGGGCTGGACCACACAAAGAGAGCGTGTGACCTAGGGACTGACCATTCAGGGATATCAACTGGTTCAGCCATGCATGCTCACGCCATTGCCTTACAGAACGGATAAGTCATACGACCGGCCCCGCAGGAACGTATTTTTTGCCCCTTCAGCCCTTCGGCATCTTTCACCGAGTAGAATTAAGAAGACTCAATTGTGCCGAAACTCTGACTGACTCTATTTTCCGTCCATCTGGCGTCCAGACACCATGAATTTTAAAAAACACTCTTTTGTGATTCTTACACTCCTGACGGCTGCCTGCATTGCTTCATCCGCCGAAGCTGCTCGCTGGAGGAAAACAAAATCCTCGAGTTACCAGAATACTGGCACCCCCAGAAATCAGGCGCGTTACGAACCAGGGGCAAGCCCATATGTGACCGGAATTGAGGGCCGACCCCGCTATTATGTACCGCCGACGATACCGCGAACGCCGACATGGAAAATGTACGGAACAGAGCCGGGGGTCGCCCCAGGCGACTGGCCACGCTACGCTCCATTTGGATTCGGTGGCTATCGATTCCCGGCTGTGGGTAACGCAGCGTATCGCTGAACAGGACGGAAAACAGTGAGCCACCTTACAGGAGGCTCAACTCACCGTGCCAGATCTTCTTGAAATAACGCCAAACGGTCTCTACTGCGCAGCGGGTAATTTTTACATCGATCCCTGGCGACCGGTATCGCATGCCGTTATCACCCACGCTCATGCTGACCATGCCCGGCCGGGCAGTGATCGTTACCTTTGCGCCGCACCCGGCAAGCATGTCTTGCGTACCCGCATGGGCAGTCAGGCACTCATCAACACACTAAAATATAATGAACATATCACCATAAATGGAGTTGATGTTTCGCTCCATCCTGCAGGCCATCTTTTAGGATCCTCGCAAGTGCGAGTGAGTCATCGGGGGATAACTTGGGTCGTAACTGGTGATTACAAACTTCAAAACGATACAACGTGCGACTGTTTTGAATCAGTTCCCTGTGATGTCTTTGTCACAGAAAGCACCTTTGGCTTACCTGTGTATCGTTGGCCTGATCCAGAAACTGTTGCTCATGAAATAAATGCTTGGTGGAGAGCGAACGCCGAATCTGGTCGAACCAGCGTGCTATTGGCGTATGCACTCGGCAAGGCGCAGCGGCTCGCCTCATTACTTGATCCATCGATCGGACCAATTTATGGACATGGCGCAGTGATGAAACTCGTTGAAGCCTATCGTGCAAGTGGCGTACGACTTCCACCGATTAACCGAATACCTCCTCACAGCCGAAAAATAGGCGGTGGACGTGGGATTGTTATCGCTCCGCCAAGTGCTGCAGGTACAACCTGGATCAACCGCTTTGGTGAGACATCTCTTGCTATGGTCTCGGGCTGGATGCTTCTTCGTGGCGTCCGACGACGACGTGGGATTCCGAAGGGCTTTATCCTCTCTGATCACGTTGACTATCCAGACCTTATGCAGGCGGTTCACGCTTCCGGCGCACAGCGAGTTTTGGTTACTCACGGTTTTACCGACATAGTCGCACGACTACTTACAGAACGAGGCCTCAAGGCAGAGGTACTTGCAACACGCTTTATTGGTGAGACAAATCCTGATGATGGTGATACAGATGAAGACGCCCAAGATCTTCAGGCACCCACCCATGAATCTATCGACACTGACAAAAAAGATACAGAGGATGCACAATGAAACGCTTCTCTGATCTGTATTGGAAACTGGATAGCACAACCAGTACGAACCAAAAGATTGAAGCCCTGAAAGAGTACTTTGTATCGGCGCCTCCTGAAGACGCTGCATGTGGGCTGCGAGTGCTGTGTGGAGCAAAACAACTACGGGCTGTATCGACACGATCACTCAGAGAGTGGGCTGCAGAATTCGCCGAAATTCCTCTCTGGCTTGTTGAAGAGAGCTATGCTCATGTTGGCGACCTTGCTGAGACACTTGCCCTCATCTTACCGGATCAACTCACACAAGAACCAAACAGCAAAGACCACAGCACTGAACCGCTACCACTCTCTCGTTGCTTTGAGGCAACAATACGTGGACTGAAGGGAAAACCAGATAGCTACAAACGACAGGTCGTTGAGGAAACATGGAAACGGTTGACGCCCCGTGAACGAATTGTCTGGCACAAACTGCTAACCGGTGGCTGCCGCGTTGGCGTATCGAGAACTTTAGTTGCACGAGCGCTCGCAGAAATGTCTGGTTTGGAGCCAGCAGTGCTTGCCGAACGAATGATGGCCGCAACAATTGAGACCGCAGAAGACTTTCAGTCGCTTATTTCACCACACCCCACGTCTGCTGACAGCCTCCGCCCCTACCCGTTCTTTCTTGCTTCGCCAATTAGCAATGAACCTCAGGAACTTGGCTCCGTTATGGACTGGCAAGCCGAATGGAAGTGGGACGGCATGCGGGCTCAGGTTGTGCGGAGGTCTGCTGGGATCTCTATCTGGAGCCGAGGCGAAGAACGAATGAATGATGCCTTCCCTGAAATCGTAGAAGCTGCAGAACATCTTCCTGATGGCACTGTTCTCGACGGGGAACTGCTTGCAGCCCACCCGAACAATCTCCTTCCCTTCTCAATGCTGTCGAGAAGGGCAAGCCGTAAACGTGCCGGCAAAAAGATTCGCACTGAAATCCCAGCGGTCTTTGTTGCGTACGACCTGCTTGAAGCACGGGGGAAGGACATCCGTTCAGAGCCACTTTCTTTTCGCCGAAGGGAACTCCTCACTGTAGTGCCATCGGCTTTTCAGCGACAACCGGCACTGTCTGGCGGGCCAGCCTCACTTCACCACAATCCTGCCGCGAGCAGTGACATCAGAATGTTTCACTCTCCTCTTATTGATGGTCATTCGTGGGACGACCTCGCCCTCACTCGTCAACAAGCCCGCCGACGTGGTGTTGAAGGGCTCATGCTCAAACGAATCGCAAGCAGCTACGCACATGGACGACCCCGAGGCGATTGGTGGAAGTGGAAGGTGGAGCCGCTCGAAATTGATGCCGTGCTCCATTATGCCCAGGCTGGGCATGGCCGCCGTGCCGGTCTTCACACCGACTATACGCTTGGTGTCTGGGACGGAGATCAACTTGTGACTGTCGCAAAAGCCTATAGTGGGCTATCAGACAAGGAACTTATTGAAATCGACAAGATTATTCGTAGTACTACGATTGAACGACATGGTCCAGTTCGCGTCGTACGGCCAACGCTTGTGTTTCAACTGGCCTTTGAAAATGTATCGAGATCAACCCGTCATAAGTCGGGCATAGCGGTTCGCTTTCCACGAATAGCGAGATGGAGACGTGACAAACTGCCTCATGAGGCAGCGACACTCAGCGACTTGAAGGTGCTTCTCGCACAAGCAACTGGCCAACAGCAGCTATCTGGTGAACAAACCGAGTAGAACTATGCCCTCAGCACCTAAAGCCACACTTCCTCAACGGCGGCTACCATCAGGCAAACAACGTTCGTCTCGAAACAAAGATGCTTCAACTCCGAAACGAGTTGTTGAGCTGACCACTCTGGGGGCGACATGCGAACAGTGGTTCACGAACCGGGATCAAACGCCGTTTGAGTTTCAGCGTGCAACCTGGCAAGCGATGATAGCCGGAAGAAACGGCCTTCTTCACGCCCCAACGGGTACAGGAAAAACACTCGCAGCATGGTTTGGCGCAGTGTGTCGAAGCTCTGCTCTCTCCACGCATCACAAAAAAACCGGCATCCGAATTATCTGGATCACTCCACTACGTGCTCTGGCGACAGATACCGCCCGTGCTCTTGAAGAGCCACTGGCCGACCTGACTGAAATGCTTGGCTCCCACTGGCAGGTCGGCACCCGCACTGGTGACACATCAGCTGCTGACCGTCGCCGTCTTCGACAGAATTGGCCCGAAGCTCTTATCACCACTCCTGAATCACTTTCAATTTTATTGTCACTCGAAGACAGCCAGGAAATATTTTCGGATCTCGACACCGTCATCGTCGACGAATGGCACGAACTTCTCGGGACGAAGCGAGGTGTTCAGACTGAACTTGCATTATCAAGGCTACGGGCCATTCGTCCCGGAGTAATCACATGGGGATTATCTGCAACCCTTGCGAATCTTGATGAAGCCGTTGCCACACTTGTTGGACCAACGCGGCGTGACCATGCTCAATTGATACAAGCGAATGCACCACGAAGGCTTGAGTTCTCGACAATTATCCCTGACCCGATTGAGCGATTCCCATGGGCAGGACACATGGGGCTACGGCTCCTCCCACAAGTTGTTGAAGCAATTGATTCAGCCAAAACAACTCTCGCGTTTACAAACACTCGCTCTCAGGCTGAACGTTGGTATGACGCAATCCGAGAAGCCAGACCAGACTGGAAAGACACGCTCGCGCTTCATCACGGTTCCGTTGACCGTGAACTACGCAATACTGCTGAAGCAGGTCTTCGCGATGGATCGCTCAAATGTGTTGTTGCCACGTCAAGCCTTGACCTTGGTGTTGATTTCGGCCCTGTCGAACAGGTGCTTCAGATCGGAAGCCCAAAAGGAATTGCGCGAATTCTTCAGCGGGCTGGCAGAAGCGGTCATACGCCTGGTGCAGTTGGCCGACTTATTTGCATCCCAACTCACGCCTTGGAACTTATTGAATGTGCTGCCGCACGACTGGCTGCCACAGCTGGCTCCGTTGAACCCCGACGCCCTCTCACGAATGCTCTTGACTGTTTATCACAGCACATCGTGACAGTGGCATGTAGTGGAGGCTTTCGTGAGCACGACCTGTATAAAGAAGTGAAGGGAACGGTCGCATTTGCAAATCTCGACGACCAGTCCTGGCAGTGGGCGCTCGACTTCGCCGCTCGCGGAGGGCATGCTCTTTCTGCCTACCCAGACTACTGCCGAATCAAGGAACGATTTGGGCGATGGTACATTGCCAGCCCCGCACTGGCTCGTCGGCACCGAATGAACATCGGCACAATTACGTCGAATGCAACTGTCGAGGTCAAATGGTGTCGTGGTGGCCGACTTGGCACCGTCGAAGAATCCTTCATCAGCCGCCTGAACACCGGAGATCGGTTTCTTTTTGCTGGCCGACCGCTCACGCTGTTTCGTTTTGATGGACTCACAGCCTGGGTCAAACGATCCCGAGGAAGCCATGGGCTTCAAGTTCCCAGATGGAATGGTGGACGGATGCCTCTTTCCACACTGCTTTCTGCAGCAGTACTTGAACAGGTCCGTCTGTCTGGAGAGAGCCAACAGGATTCATCTGCACCTCCGCTGCCTCCTGAAACGGCAGCCATTGCACCACTTATCACAACGCAAGCCACATGGAGCCGCTTGCCGACACATGACACGCTTCTGATCGAACGGGCCCGCAGCCGAGATGGACATCATCTGTTTATCTTTCCTTTTGAGGGCCGACTTGTTCATGAAGGTCTGGCAGCTTTACTTGCATGGAGAATAGCAAACAAGACACCGAGCACCTTGACACTTGCAGCCAATGATTGGGGATTTGAGCTTTCTGGAGCCAAACAACTCAAACTCGATGCTCGTGACTTTCGACAACTTTTCAAACCTGGCCAGCTGCTTGAAGACCTCTTTGCATGCCTCAATGGAACTGAAATGGCAAAACGACAATTTCGTGAAATTGCTCGTGTCGCTGGCCTGATTCAGGGAGGAACGCGATCAGCAAAACAAACGCAGGCATCTGCTGGTCTGATTTTTGATGTTCTGAGCGAATACGACACTGAAAACCTTCTCCTTGAACAAGCTCGTCGAGAAGTATTGGAGAACCAGTTTGAATTCCAGCGACTTTCTGAATCACTTGACGCAATTGCGAAGAAAGAAATCGTGGTGATTGATACTCCGAGACTTTCACCACTCGCATTTCCAATCTGGGCGGAACAGATTCAGTCACGTCTCACAACCCAGAATTGGCGTCAACGGATTACGCAAATGGCTGAAGAACTCGAGCACGCAGCACGCATATGACACAAAAAGACTTATTGTCGTCATCCCCCTTGCACGAGGCCCAAAGCGTGCGGATCGCTATCGCTGAAGGTGAAACCCTTCCCACTGACGCAGACATTGTCCTGCTTCCCGGGCGAGCTGCATTTCTTCCAAAGACATCGACTGTTGTCTGCTCAGATATCCATCTTGGGAAAGCAGCAACGTTCCGACATGCCGGCATGCCGATTCCTGAGGGATCGGCACAACACGACCTCCAGCGACTCACCGGCATCGTACAGAGATGCAGGGCACGGCGACTACTGATCACAGGCGATCTCTTTCATGCTCGATCCGGATGCACACAACAGGTGTTCGATGAGTTTTATGCATTTTGCGAACAGCTTCGTCGACTGCACAACACTGACGTTGTTCTTGTTCTCGGCAATCATGAACAATCTCTTGGAAAAAAATTTCAG
>ERZ802830.47-NODE-47-length-96339-cov-14.5245_pt1 | contig 96339 bp, 72 predicted proteins | sample MGYA00345654_ERZ802830 | MGnify/ENA primary metagenome ERZ802830 (study PRJEB30503, sample SAMEA104212375) | marine metagenome | biome: Westerlies Biome; feature: [SRF] surface water layer (ENVO:00010504) within the epipelagic zone...; material: water (ENVO:00002006)...
CCCAACCAACGAAATAGAAGATTAAGGCAAAGTCCAGCTATTCGCGCTTTGGTAAGTGAAAATCAATTGTCAGTCAATGATCTCATGTTGCCGCTATTTGTTTGTGAAGGAATCCACGTGAAGGAACCTATTAATGCTATGCCTGGATGTTTCAGAATGAGTCTAGACTTGTTAAAAGAGGAAGTGAAAACTATATGGGGTTTAGGTATTAAAGCCGTACTTATTTTTGTTAAGGTTTCAGACAGTTTAAAGGATAACCGTGGAACTGAAACTATTAATCCTCAGGGATTAATGCAGCGGGCAGTAATGGAAATTAAATCTACCGTTTCCGAAATGGTCGTAATGACTGACGTAGCTCTCGATCCTTATTCCTCCTTTGGGCACGATGGTATAGTAGAAAATAATAAAATTTTGAATGATCCAACTATTGAAGTTTTATCCCAAATGGCCTTAAGTCATGCTCATGCAGGAGCTGACTTTGTAGCGCCAAGCGATATGATGGATGGAAGGGTCTTAAGTATAAGAACAACCCTTGAGAAAGCTGGTTTCTTTAATATAGGTATAATGAGTTATAGCGCTAAATACGCTTCGGGATTTTACGGTCCTTTTCGTGAGGCTTTAGATTCTTCTCCAGGTTTTGGTGATAAACAAACCTATCAGATGGATCCTGCTAATAGATTGGAGGCAATTACTGAAACAACAAGAGATATTGACGAGGGTGCTGATATTGTTATGGTAAAACCTGGAATAACCAATTTAGATATCGTACGTGAAATAAGGGATAATGTCGATGTTCCCATTGCGGTGTATCAGGTAAGTGGAGAATACGCAATGCTTAAGGCAGCCTCCGAAAAGGGTTGGTTGGACCACGATGCTGTCATGTTAGAACAGTTATTGGCCTTTAAAAGAGCAGGAGCTAATTTTATTGCTACCTATCACGCAAAGGAAGCAGCTACATTAATTTGCTAACATAAATAATGAATCATATAAAATTTAGGGATTTTTATTAAAACTTTTTTTAAATCCTTTGAATTGAACTCTACTTGATATATTGTGAAATGTTCCAAAAAAGTATCCTAGGAAATTTAATTATAATGAATAAAGTTTATTTAAGGGATTATCTTTTTTGTCTAGATAAAGAGGGACATAGATGATTCATCATAGCTAATGAAGTGAATTATTAAAAAATAATTGAATTTTTGAATGCACTATAACCCAGTTAAATCTTCCTTAAAAAATTAATAGTATAGACTTTCAGATTAGAATGTTAAAAATTCTTTTACATTATTCCAGTATTACAAAAATAATTTATCAAAAAGCTGGTAAAGAGTTTCGTGATTCAAAAATGTAAAAATGCGTAGCGTAAACTAGAGCTTAAAGTTTATTTTCAATTGACTTTACTTATTTTTTGCATCAATGGATCTATGATTAGGTATTTATGTTAGAAATAAATAAAGCGACTACTTCATTAGCACTCTGGTTAACCAAAATAAATTAGCGTATTTTAGTAAATAAAAATAATGAAACGTACTTTGACAAAAGCAGGCTTTGCTTTTGCAATTTTTTTTTCGCTTCTATATATCTCCAGGTATAGTTATCTCATTACCGGGATAAGTACGATTTATTTACAGGGACACACAACTGCATTTCTTGAGGATTACAAAAGTTTTCATAACAGTCCAATTAATGAGGCTAATATTCAAAATTCATGGCCTAAACATAAATTATACAATTCCATTTCGATAAATGATGATTTGAAAAAGTATAACCTAAAAAGAAAAACAGTGGCATATTTGGTCTTTAAAAATGACAGCCTTTTGTTCGAGAAATATTATGATGGCTTTAATGAATCTTCCAAAAGCAACTCATTTTCAATGGTTAAAAGTATAGTGTCTGCTTTAATGGGCATAGCTATTCAAGAGGGTTATATCAAAAGCTTAGATCAAAAGATAATTGATTTTATACCCGATTTAAAAGGTCCCTATGCCGAGCAGGTTTCCATTGGAGACTTATCCAGTATGGCTTCAGGACAAAAGTGGAGTGAAGAGTATTACAATCCCTTTTCAGTTACCTCTGCATCCTATTTTGTAAAAAATTTAAATAAATTAATACTCGAACAGCCTATTACATCAGAACCAGGAAAAAAATTTAAATACCAAAGCGGAACTACGCAACTTTTAGCAATGGTAATTAAAAATGCAACTGGAGTAACCCTAAGTGAATATTTGTTTCAAAAACTTTGGCAGCCTTTAGGAGCAAAAGGAGCCCTTTGGCAGTTGGATAGTAATACAAATGGAATGGAAAAAGCATTTTGTTGTTTAGCATCCAATGCTCAAGATTTTGCTCGATTTGGGAAGCTTTATAAAAATCATGGTCAATGGAATGGAAAACAAATTTTGGACTCATCCTTTGTTGCCCTCTCACTTAAACCCAGATTCCCAGAAAGTCCAGAATATGGATATGGATGGTGGTTAGACACCTACAAAGGAAAAAAAGTTTTTATGATGCGTGGGCATTTAGGACAGTACGTAATCGTTATTCCTGAGATAGATACTATGGTAGTTCGCTTAGGTCACCTTAAAGACGGTGAGTTAAGTGGAGTGGGGGGAAGCTCTGGAGGCGAACTTTTTACAAAGGATATTTATCTCTATTTAGATGGAGGTTTGGAAATGACTAAAAATCTTTAGGGGCTTAATGTTTAAATTACAAAAATGGAAATAAATTAAATACCCTAAATAGTGTCTAGTCACATTTTCAATATCTTTGCACTGATTTTTGTTTCAATATTTGGTAATAGTTTATTATCACAATCCATTGAAAATAAAAGATTTGAAGGTTATAGGCCTATCTGGTTTGAACTCAATCAAAAATATGAGTATGGAGATAAATATTCTGGAGCCCTAGGAACCTACACAGCTAAACATAGGCCATTAGCAATTTATTCATCGGAGACTAATAAAACTTTTTTTGTATACGGTGGGACTAAAGACTACGATCAAAAACATCTTTTGTGTATGATTGGGGTTTATGACCATTCCACTGGAGAGGTTTCGAGACCACTTGTCGTATCAGATAAAATGGGTATTGATGATCCTCATGATAATCCATCATTATTGATTGATGACGATGGCTTTATTTGGGTGTTTGTTAGTGGTAGGGGAAGAAAAAGGCCTGGGTTTAAATATAAAAGTTTAGTTCCTTACAATATTGACGGATTTGTCAAATTAACTGAGGAAGAAATGACCTACCCTCAACCTTTAAATACCCAATTTGGACTGTTTAATTTTTTCACAAAATACACAGGTATAAGGCATTTATATTTTGAAAAGTCTAAGAATGGTCAAACATGGACTGATGACAAATTATTGGCTGCCATACCAGTTCGTTCAGGAGAAAATTCAGGTCATTACCAAGTAAGTGCCCAATATAAAGGGCAAAAAGTAGGAACTTTTTTTAATAGACACCCTTATGGGGAGGTCGATAAGAGAACTGACTTGTACTATATGGAGAGCAATGATTTTGGAAATACATGGCAGACTGTTGATCAATTTAAACTGAGGCTTCCCTTGACTGATTTGAATTCACCCGCAAGGGTAATGAATTATTCAGTAACTAAAAAAAATATTTATTTAAAGGATATGGTATATGATAAAAAAGGAAATCCTATTTGTTTATACCTAAAAAGTAATGGACACGAACCTGGCCCAAATAGTGCTCCTTACCAATGGGAAGTCACTCTATGGACAGGGAATAAATGGTCTACACATGAAATTGTTACTTCTGATCATAATTATGATATGGGAAGCCTTTGGGTGAATGAAAATCTATGGGAATTAGTTGTACCTTTTGGTCATACTCCCCAAAAATGGGGAGCTGGAGGGGAAATTGAAATTTGGACCTCTACAGATAAAGGTAAAAATTGGACAAAAGAAAAAGCGATTACTAAATCCAGTGAGTTCAACCATTCATATGTTAGAAAAGTAATTGATGGTAGATCCCCTTTTATTTTTTTCTGGGCGGACGGAAACCCAAATGAATTCAGTAAATCACAATTATACTTCGGTGATTTGGATGGTAATGTTTTTCGCTTACCTTACATAATGAAAGATGATTTTGAAAAACCTCAAAGAATAAGTTTTTAAAAATTGAGACAGAAAAAACAGAAAATGGAATTGTCACTTACATGAAAGCAAAATCACCTATACTATTTATTGATGGCTTGACTATTAATTCCCAAGATAGTATGCTTTTAGAGGGGTTGAGTTTTTCTGTTTTCCCAAATGAAATTATAGCAATTGTAGGGGAATCTGGAAGTGGGAAATCATTAACAGCTTTATCTATTGCTGGCCTTTTGTCAGACTCTAAACTGAAGGTGTCCAGTAAAAAAATGCGATTGGGGAAACATGATTTGTCCGCCTTATCTGCAAAAGATTGGGAAGAAATAAGAGGTAAAAACCTGGGTATGGTTTTTCAAGAACCTCAGTCGAGCTTAAACCCAAGCATGCGTTGTGGACCACAAGTGATGGAAAGGTTACAAAAATTTAAAAATGACGATAAGTATACCAATAAAATAAGAGTTCTCCTTTCCTTTGAACAGGTCCAATTACCTGATCCTGAGAGAATTTTTAGGGCCTATCCTCACGAGCTGAGCGGCGGTCAAAAACAAAGGGTAATGATTGCTATGGCTTTAATTTGTAACCCTCAATTATTGATTGCCGATGAACCTACTACAGCCTTGGATGTAACAGTCCAAAAAGAAATCCTTAGCTTACTTAAAGCTAAACAGAAAACTAATAAAATGAGTATTTTATTTATATCTCATGACCTTAGTTTGGTTGCAAAATTTGCTGACAGGGTTATGGTGATGCATCGGGGTGAGTTGATTGAAAATGAAAAAACAGCTACGTTATTTAAAAATCCCAGATCTGCATATACCCGTGGACTTTTATTTGCTCGTCCTCAATCTAATAAACGTTTGGAGCGTTTACCCGTCATTGCGGATTTTGCTTTGTTCAAAAAAAACTTTAAGTCTATTAGCCCCGCATCTCGAAAAAAAAGGCATAAACTACTTTATTCACAGTCTCCGATTTTGGAGGTAAAAGGGTTTAGTAAAGAATATCCTCTGACTAGAAATTGGTTTAAAGAAAATAAAACCTTAAAGGCAGTTAAAAACCTAAGCTTTAAGCTTTATCCTGGTGAGACTCTGGGTTTAGTTGGAGAGTCTGGCTGTGGGAAATCTACTTTAAGTAGAGCACTTATTAATCTGGATATTCCAACTTCGGGGGAAATCCTTTACCAGGGGGGAGGTATAAACGGATTGGATCGTTTGAAAATAAGGGAAATCCAACTAGTTTTTCAAGATCCATTAGCCGCCTTACATCCGCTAAAAACCGTTGGAGATGCCATTTCTGAGCCACTTGAGATTCACCGATTGGTAAATGATAAAAAAGAACGAAGAGAAAGGGTAGTAGAATTATTAGAACAAGTGGGTATAAATGCAGGATTTTATAACCGTTACCCTCATGAACTTTCTGGAGGCCAACGTCAAAGGGTTGTGATCGCACGAGCACTTGCAACCCAGCCCCGGTTATTGATCTTAGATGAGGCGGTCGCGGCCTTGGACATTTCTGTTCAAGCACAAGTATTGAACTTATTAAATGACCTTAAAAAACAACTTCAGCTTTCCTACCTCTTCATTTCCCACGACCTGAACGTAGTTAAATATATGGCTGACCGAATAATGGTAATGGAAAAAGGTACTTTAGTAGAAGAGGGAGAGGCTGATGCATTGTATGACCACCCAAAAAATGTTTATACCCAAAAACTAATTGCGGCTCTACCTAGAATCTGATTGGTTTAATAAATCAATAAAAAGTAATAGGATTGGAGATTAGAGAATTCAATACGCTGAAAGTATATTTATTTACTGTGTTAAGTAAAGTTAATTTTTATTTTAAGGTGCTGGATTAGGGATTTCTTCATTTATAGAATCAATGGCTTTTAATACTTCAGGGGATAATTTTATCTGATAGGTCGCAATGTTTTCCTCAAGCTGGGACAGGGTAGTTGCTCCAATGATATTTGAAGTAACAAATGAACGATCGTTGGCAAAAGCGAGTGACAATTCGGTAAGAGTAAGCCCTGCTTTATCAGCAAGATCGGCATACCGATCCGTGGCTTCGAAAGATTTTTTACCACTATAACGAGCCAGTCTTTCAAAAAGTGCTAAACGGCTTTTGGGGGGAATTTTTCCATTTCTATATTTACCAGATAGTACACCAAAGGCTAGAGGAGAATAGGCTAATAATCCAATATTTTCGCGATGACAAATCTCAGCACTACCAATTTCAAAAAGACGGTTGAGAAGGGAATAGGGGTTTTGAACGGTAATCATTTTTGTGGCGGAGCTTTTAGAAGCTTGAAGGAACCTCATGATACCCCAGGGATTTTCATTAGACAAGCCTAGACGTCTGATTTTACCTGCTTTGATGTTTTCTTCTAGTGAATCCAATACAGCTTCAAAATTTTCAGTCCATGAATCATCTGGACTAAATTTAAAATTTCTTTTTCCAAAGGTATTGGTGATTCTTTCAGGCCAATGCAATTGATAGAGATCTATATAGTCGGTTTTCAGGCGCTTTAGGCTTTTATTTATTGCCTCGTTGATATGAGCTTTTTTAAAACTGAGGTTTTCCCGAATATGTTTGGTGTAGTCCCCAGGCCCAGCCACTTTAGTAGCTAAAATCACTTTATCTCGATGACCACTTTTTTTAAACCAAGTACCAATAATCCGTTCCGTTTCCCCCTGAGTTGAGCCACTAGCAGGAACGGGGTAGAGTTCTGCAGTATCAAAGAAATTAATCCCTTGATTTAATGCATAATCCATTTGTTCGTGACCATCAGCTTCTGTATTTTGTTTACCAAAGGTCATAGTACCCAAACATATTTTGCTCACCTTAATGTCAGTCCCTGGAAGTTGATTATAATGCATTGATCTAATCTAGTGTATTGATGATTTGCGTGATTTCATCAAGTTGTGGACTGAGAATAACCTCAATTCTTCGATTTGTAGCACGCCCCTCTCGGGTTGAGTTAGTGGCAATAGGAAGGTATTCTCCTCTGCCTGCTGCGGTGAGATTTTGGGGAAGTATTTCTATATTTTTAAGTAAGGTATTTACAATAGAAGTAGCCCGCTTTGTGGAAAGATCCCAATTGCCTTTTAGCGAGCCGCGTCCATTGTAAGGAATATTGTCCGTATGTCCTTCAATCAAAATAGAAATATCTGGGTTGTCTGCAAGGACTTTTCCCAGGCTTGAGATGGCGAGTTGACCTTCTGGTTCTATTGCCCAACTACCTGACTTAAATAGCAGTTTATTTTCCATCGAAACATAGACTTTACCATCACGAGCCTCTACGCGAAGCCCTTTGTCCTCGAAGTTTAATAGCGCATCCGATAGCTTTTCTTTGAGATCTACCATAGCTTTTTTTTGGCGAGCGATCAATCCTTCGAGTTCGTCTACTCGGGCAATTCTATCTGCAAGTTCGTTTTCTCGATCAGCTATTTTTTCCATCAATTCCTCATTATCAGTAATTCGAGCTTTTAGTGCACTTTCACTATTTTCCTTTAATAGTTCAAGGGAAGCTTGAAGCTTCTCTAGATTTTGATTTTTTACTCTCAAACTATCTTGAATAGCTGATAAAGCTTCCTCTTCTGCTTTGAATTTTTCATCCAATTCTTTTAGTTCTTCTTTAAGTGTTTCTATGGTTTTAGATTGTCGGTTATAGTTATCTTTCAATTGAGCGTAACGTGATTCTAGGTTATTAAAAACACGGTTTGATACACAGGAACTTAGTGTAAAAGCTATAAGGCTAAAGGCAATTATTTTTTTCATTTTAATTAAAATCTAGTTCTAGTACTACCGGGCAATGATCCGAGTGAAGTGCATCGGGTAAGAGGTAGGTTCGTTTTATATTATTTTTTAAGTTCTCACTGACCAGGTTATAATCAATGCGCCAACCTTTGTTATTATTCCGAGCATTAGCCCGGTAACTCCACCAGCTATATTGATGAGGTTGAGAATTAAGATAGCGAAAAGAATCGATAAACCCTCGATTCATAAATTGGTCAATCCATTTTCGCTCGTTAGGTAAAAAACCAGAAATCTTTTTATTACGTATAGGATCATGGATATCAATCTCTCGATGACATATATTATAATCACCAGAGACGACCAAATTGGGATAATCTTTTTTAAGATCGTCGATGTATGATTGAAATTCATCCATAAATTTAAATTTATAATCCAATCGATTAAGATTTGTTCCTGAAGGCAAGTAAAGGCTTATAATGGAAACCTTTTCGAAATCAGCTCGGATTACACGACCCTCAAAGTCTATATGCTTAATTCCAGTTCCCTTAGTAACATTAACTACTTTTTCTTTTGTTAAAATAGCCACTCCACTATATCCTTTTTTTTGCGCAGAGTGCCAATAATGATGGTAACCTAAATCCTCAAAAATAGTGGTATCCACTTGAGCTGCAATAGCTTTGGTTTCTTGTAAACAAACAACATCGGGAGTAACTTCTTGAAGCCAAGATGCAAAGTTTTTTTTTAGCGCTGCACGGATTCCATTGACATTGTAAGATATGATTTTCAAAAGATTTTTTTACAAAAATAAAAAAATGATTTATGATTAGTAGCTTTAAACTGACCTTTGGCGGATAAGATTTTAAAGCTTTTTCAACAATTCGCTTAAGGACAATTTTGACTGAACGAATTTAAATAGTGATTTTATTGCAACCCTTTCTTGAGTCATACTGTCTCGGTGTCTAATCGTAATAGTTTCATCCTCTATAGTTTGATGATCTACTGTCACACAATATGGAGTACCAAGTGCATCTTGTCTTCTGTAACGTCTCCCTATTGCGTCCTTTTCATCATAGGCAATTGTAAAATCCCATTTGAGATCTGTAACAATTTTCTTAGCGATCTCCGGGAGTCCATCTTTTTTGACTAATGGAAAAATTGCTAGCTTGGTTGGAGCAAGCTCAGGTGGAATCTTCAGTAAGACTCTTGTAGAGCCGTCTTTAAGAGTTTCTTCAGTTAACGCCTTGGAAAAAACTGCCAAGAACATTCTATCAAGCCCAATCGAAGTTTCCACTACATAGGGTAAGTAATTTTCATTTTTTTCGGGATCAAAATATTGAAGTTTTTTCCCAGCAAATTTTTCATGATTATTTAAATCAAAATCTGTTCGGGAATGAATACCTTCTAGCTCTTTAAATCCAAAAGGAAATTGGAATTCAATATCTGTTGCCGCATCAGCATAATGGGCTAGTTTTTCGTGGTCGTGGTAACGGTAATTACCCTCTCCTAAACCAAGATTATAGTGCCATTTTAAGCGTTTTTCTTTCCAATACTCATACCATTCTTTTTGGGTACCTGGAGGAATAAAAAATTGCATTTCCATCTGTTCAAACTCACGCATTCTAAAAATAAACTGGCGGGCAACGATTTCATTTCTAAAGGCTTTACCTGTTTGAGCAATACCAAAAGGGAGTTTCATTCGGCCTGATTTTTGAACATTTAGAAAATTGACAAAAATTCCTTGTGCAGTTTCTGGTCGTAAAAATAAATCAATGGCTGTATCTGCAGAGGCACCAAGTTTGGTAGCAAACATTAGATTAAATTGTTTAACATCAGTCCAGTTTTTTGATCCCGATTCTGGGCAGGCGATTTCCAAATCTTCGATCAATGCCTTGACATCAGCTAAGTCTTCATTTTCTAGAGACTTCCCCATTCGTTTGAGAATGCCATCTGCTTTAGATTGGTAAACTTTTACACGTGGATTGGTTAACAGGAATTGTTCTTTATTAAAGCTATCTCCAAATCGCTTGGAAGCTTTAGAGACTTCTTTGTTGATTTTAGCTTCAATTTTAGCGACATAATCTTCGATTAATATGTCTGCTCGATATCTTTTTTTTGAGTCTTTATTGTCTATCAATGGATCATTAAAAGCGTCAATATGCCCAGAGGCTTTCCATGTAGTTGGGTGCATAAAAATCGAGGAATCTAAACCTACTATATTATCATTCAGTTGAACCATAGATCTCCACCAATATTCACGGATATTGTTTTTTAGGGCGACCCCATTTTGGCCATAGTCATAAACGGCACTTAAACCATCATATATTTCACTGGATGGGAAGATAAAACCATACTCTTTGGCATGGGAAATTATCTTTTTAAAGCTATCTGATTGATTAGTCATATGTCAAAAATAAGCCTTTTTCGTGTTTTGAGATGAGCTTGAATCTTTTTCAATCAAATATTTCACTTATTAATATTTTTGAGTCAGAGAAACAATAGGTATATGAGTCTAATTATTAAATAATTAACTAATATAATCCCTTTAGAATATTGTATTACTTTTGTCAGCACAACTCATGGGATGAATAGATCTGCTATTTACTTTTTACTTTCATTAGTCATCATTTCATTATTTCAATGCGCCAGAAGAAGTCTACCTACAGGTGGACTTAAGGACACTTTGCCCCCGGTAATGGTAAATGCCTCTCCGAAAATGAATACCATTTTTTTTGATAAGGAAAAAATCACAATCACTTTTGATGAGTATATTAAATTAGTTGACCTAAGTAAACAATTGATTATTTCCCCTCCACTAGAGTTAAATAAGTATAAGGTAAAACCTCAAGGCACGGTATCTAAAAGAATACAAATTGAGTTAATGGACTCTCTGCTTGATAACACTACATATACTTTCAATTTTGGAGAGAGTATAATTGATAATAATGAGGGGAATAAGCTCCCTTTTTTTAATTATGCTCTCTCTACAGGTGCAGTGATTGACTCTCTCGAAATAAAAGGAAAAATAACTGATGCATATAGAAGGGTAACCGATAACTATACTGCCATTTATTTATATCCTATTGATAGTACATTTACTGATTCTACTGTTTTTTTGAAAAAGCCTTTCTATGCAACTAGTACACTAGACTCTATAATTTACCATTTTAAAAACCTTCGACCCGATACTTATCAAATTATAGCAATGAAAGATGTAGGTGGAAATTATTTATTTGATCAAAATGTGGATAAAATTGGCTTTGTGGAGGATCCGATTACTCTTCCGGGAGATAGTTTAATAAATTTCAGGATTTTTAAAGAAGTCCCTAATTTGTTTTGGTCTCGTCCGTTTATTATCAATAAAAACAAAATTGGTTTTGGTTATTTTGGAAAACCAGACCCTTCAGCAATTAAAGTGCAGAGTAAGGTTCCAAGGAATTTTAGGTTCCTAATAAATAAAAACAGGGAAACAGATACTTTGAATTTTTGGTTTAGAGGCTCGAAGATTGATTCTCTAAAATTTGGGATTAAAGAAAAGGATACAACTAAAACCTATACCATCCAGCTAAAGGATATAAAACCTGATTCTCTGGTTATTAATTCAATCACTAAAAACTCAATAGAATTAATAGATAGTTTTAAAATTAAATCCTCTTTACCCCTGGTAAAGATTAATATGGATTTGATAAAGATTATTGGATTGGACTCCCTAGAAGTACCATTCAATGCTTATTTAGATAAAAACTATGATCAGTTAGCATTAACTTTTGATCCCTTACCAAATGATAATTATAAAATTCAATTTTATCCTGAGGCTATGATAGATTTTTGGGGACAAACTCATGATACCCTTAAATATTTTGTCAAAACCCGACCCATATCTGATTATGGCAATATTTTTTTACAAATTTTAAGGGATGATAAATCCCCATTTATCCTAGAGTTGGTCGATCTTGAGAGTAAATTGATAAGACGATATGACGAAATTAATGATCTAGACTATTATGAATTCAAATACTTGTTACCTGGTAATTACCTGTTTCGATACATTAGAGATAATAATGGGAATAAAAGATGGGATACCGGTAACTACTTAAAAAAAATTCAACCTGAAATGGTTTATTATTCAACTGATACAATTGATTTGAGAGCAAATTGGGATATTAATCAACAGTTAAAAATTCCCCCTGAAATATCTCCAATTTCTAAGATTGATTCCATAAAAATTTTAAATAAATAGTATCTTTAAAAAAAAATAAATGGGAGTAGGTAATATAGTTTTAGCATCGGTTTTAATTTGTCTTATTTTAGGTTTAGTGGCGATAATAAAATCAAGGTTTTAAATTGATTTTGTGCTAAATCTTTAAAGTTTATTAATAAAACTTCCAAGCGAGTCCTTAAAATAGATACCCTCTAGCCTCCTTAGTTTATTTAATTTCTGATGGGATTCTAAACCCCATAGTAGAAACTCCATCATAAAGTAGTGATCTTTTTCGTCCAAATCAATTAGGTGTTTTTTAATAATTTTACTTAATCCAGGTACATCATCTAATATTTTACAATATTGTTTTTCATTCAGATCATCCTCAAAAAAAAGCTCATTGTCTTTAAAAAACCATTCTAGTATTTCATAGTATGGACCGGTCTCATTTGGTTTTTCTAATTTTTCAATTTTTGGAAAATACTTTGGAAATAGGGTCTTGATTGACATTGAGATTAAGTGAAATGAAACCTCATTGGCTCCTTCTTGTTCTCCTTCGTAAACCAGTTCAATTTTTCCATTTATTGCAGAAACTACACCCAGAAAGTCAGTCATTCTGATCGATGTTTTTTCATCTTGAGTTATTAGTAAACGTCTTTCTGCCGTACTATATAAATTTTCACAAGCTGTAATACTCATTCGAGCACTAACACCACTTTTAGCATCTACATACTCGCTTTTTCTCGCCTCAAAACCAATTTGTTCTAGGAGATCTTTAGCTATTTCAGGTAAATGAATATTTGCAGCTTTTTCTTTACTGATTTGGGCTTCTTGCTCAGTTATCTTTTTGGCAATTGTTAAGTTGTGGGGATAGTGTGTTAAAATTTGTGAGCCTATTCTGTCTTTAAGTGGGGTGACAATACTTCCCCTATTTGTGTAATCCTCTGGATTGGCCGTGAATATAAACTGAATTTCCAGAGGTAACCTTAACTTGAAACCCCTGACTTGAATTTCTTTCTCTTGTAAAATTGAGAAAAGAGCGACTTGAATTCGGGCCTGAAGATCGGGTAATTCGTTGAGAACAAATATGCAACGGTGAGCCCTTGGAATCATACCGAAGTGTAATACTTTCTCATCTGCATAGGTGAGCTTAAGCGTGGCTGCTTTTATGGGATCGACGTCTCCAATCAAATCTGCAACGGTTACATCTGGGGTTGACAATTTTTCGAAAAAACGCTCCTCACGATGTATCCAGCTAATAGGTGTATTTTCACCTTCTTCAGAAATCAATTCTTTCGCAAATTTAGAAATTGGCTTTAGTGGGTCGTCATTGATCTCGGAGCCCGAGACTATCGGAATCCATTCATCTAATAAGCTAGTCATTTTCCGAGCTAATCTAGTTTTGGCTTGTCCCCTTAATCCTAATAAATTAATATTGTGACCAGAAAGTATTGCTCTTTCAAAATCTGGAATGACTGTATTATCATAGCCAATAAGACCTTCAAAAGAATTCTCACCTTTGGTAATTTTAGCTCTTAAGTTATCCGCAAGTTCTTTTTGAATCGGTTTAGGTTGATAATCTGTTTTTTTTAACTCCTTTAGGGTACTAATTTTAGGTTGCTCCATTTCTATCCAAATCTTTTTTTTCTATTTTTCTCATAATCTTCAAAAATCATTTCACCCAGATTATTTAGCCCGGTGAAAAAAGCTTTTCCTTGATTGGCTTTGGTAAATTCCTGAACAAATTGTTTTAGGTAAGGATCTGAGGCAATCATAAAGGTTGTGATGGGTATTTTAAGTTTTTTGGCTTGACGTGCCATTATGTAACATTTCTCAACGATATCACGATCCAATCCTACACTATTTTTATAATAGCTTCCGTCTGACATTTTCAAACAACTTGGCTTACCATCCGTGATCATAAATATTTGTTTATTGGTATTCCGTTTTCTTCTAAGCATATCCATTGCCAATTTAAGACCAGCAACAGTATTTGTGTGATATGGACCAACTTGCAAGTATGGTAGTTCTTTTATAGAAATAGGTCGGGCGTCGTTTCCAAATACTAATACATCAAGTGTATCTTTTGGGTAACGTGTTGTAATGAATTCTGCTAGCGCCATAGCTACTTTTTTGGCTGGGGTAATACGGTCTTCACCATATAAAATCATGCTGTGACTAATATCAATCATCAAGATGGTACTCATTTGAGATTTATGGTGATTTTTTTCGACTACTAAATCGTCCTCAGTGATTTGAAAATCATCAATTCCAGCATTGATTTGAGCATTTTTAATGCTTTCAGTAAGTACAATATTTTCTATTGGATCTCCAAACTGAAAATTAGTTAACTCTCCCGAAATTTCATCTCCAATTCCTTGATGTTTGGTATTGTGATTTCCTAAACCTGATCGCTTTAATTTTCCAAAAATTTGTTTTAGCGCGTATTCTCTTAAAATTTTTTCAGTTTTGGCAGTGATACCCATTGATTTTTCACTTCCGTCAGGTTTTATTTCTGCCTTAACATACCCTTTATCGAGAAGATCTTCAATGAAGTCCTCAATGGTGTAACTTTCATCGGTTAGCTGGTATTCTTTATCCAATTCTCTAAGCCACTCAATGGCTTCATCAAAGTCTCCGGAGGTATGTGTAATTAATTCTTTGAAAATTTCAAATAGTTTCTCAAAAGGTGATTGGCTAATTGACTTGGGTTTTTGGAATAAAAGGCCTGTCCTCAAATCAGAAAATTTCATATTAATTAGTTATTTGATGGAAATACCTATCAAAGGTAAATTAAAAATAAACTAAAGAAAAGAGATTAAGCTTCGAAATTTAAAGGGATTTAATGTAATCCTCAAGGAGCGCTACCCCTTCTTTATGAACGCTTTTTCTTCCAATTTCGGGCATCATTATTCCAGGATCCACACTGTTGTAGCGATAAATCATGATTGATTTTTCAGGTTCTTTCGGAACAATACTGAATTTCAAATTTCCAGACCCTTTGCCAGCAGCAATGGGCGGCTTATAAATTCCTCTTCTTCTGTCATTTGTCTCGTAGTAAGTAAGATTAAGACCAGAATTTTTTGCAGGACCTAAGTCGTTGTGGCAGTGAGCACAATTGATATGAAGATAGGCCTTTGCTCTATCTTCAATATTTCCCGAGTTTTCTTCATCCCATACAGCGAATTTAGGACGAGCGTCTTTTTTTGGTAATCCTAACAAAATCTTTTGCTTAGAAAAATATTCCAACTGGTTGTGGATGATTCCATCATAAATATTTTTTCGATTTAATTGGCCTGCAATTGGTCCAATTGGAGTGATTTTTTTGTCTAGCATGTGACAACTTTTACATTGGGTTTGGTTGGGGATGATATAATTTAGACTTTTATTTTTTCCTTTATAATCAGTCCAACTAACCTGTGTTTCTCCTCCAACAATATTTAGATAGGCATCAGATTGTTCTTTGTTCCAAACATAGGAAAGTGTTTTCCAATTATTTTCATTTTCTTTTATTAGAAGACGGGTTTCAATGATCTGCTTCCCTGCTTCGGGTTTTCTAAAATCATTCGGGTAGTAAAAGTTTTTGATTATAATACTACCTTTATCAAAGGATAAAACTCCTTTTTGATTATAAGTCATTTTTTTCCCTTCAGGGAGGTAAATGAATCTTTTTTTAAAGGAATAATCTGAAAAAAGTGAATTATTTAATTCGTATAAATAAACATTTTCTGATGGAATTAAGTCTGAAATCCTCCCATTAAAGAAGGAATAATCGGAGAGTTTTGGAATTTCATTTGACACATTATTTGTCAATAATTTTTTAGGAACTACTTTCCTGGCAGATGGAACGGTTTTTTTATTTTCAGTGGACTGGCATCCAAAAAAAATTGATAATAAAAAAAGTTGTAATAAGTTCTTCAAACTAGATATTTAAGCTTATAATTCAAATTCAACATCACATTCATAATCATTTAAGTCATTTGAGAATTTTTCAAAATCATTAGCAGCATCCATCGCAACAAAGTTAATTTTTCCGTTGTTTTTAATACAAACTTTATAATCTGGATTAGGGGTGCTATTTGTTAAATAGTAATCATTTGGTAGAATTGCGTCATAGGCTACATCGGGAATTTGAAGTTTATTTTTCATAACCCAAAGTAGGCCAAAGTCATTGTCTAATGCAGGAATGAAGTGTTTGTTATTAAATTCATTGTCGTGTATGGTAACTTTGCCGGGATAAGCACTGTAACGGACATCTTTCTCATAATCTTCTTCTACTTGTCTCAAACCATTTCTCAGAGTTTTTTTCTTTTTCTTTTTTTTATTTTTAGGAGGGACATATATTTCGTAACTAACTACTGAGGCATTGATTGTTTTGTGGTTTTCAATTTTATTTTCATAAATGGCAACCTGTTTAGTAGCCATTATTATAACACCTGTGCCTCTTGGCACTGTGCTTACTATTGAGCCTTTTACCCCAAAGTTTTTGATGTTATTATCATATATATGATTGTTATAAGCCTTAATGTTCTCCCCATATACAGTTAGGTTGGGGAGATTAAAAATTAGAAGTCCACCAGTGTTTTCAAATATTTCATTGTCGTAAATTTCAACCTGACTACTGTTTTCGCTTTCAATACCTGCCACATTGTAATAGGCTTTATTGTTACGAATTACTACGTTTTTAGATTGTCCAACATATATACCTGCATCAGAGGATCCAATTGCCTCACAACCCTCGATTAGAAGGTTGCTGCATAAAACTGGGTACAATGCATAGGCACCATTTTCGGTAGAGACTTTACCAGTCCAGGCAGACCGGATGTTTCTTATTACAACAAAATCTGAATCAGTAACTTTTAAGTTATCTCCTGCAGCATCTTCAATTGATAAGTTTTCTATGGTAATATAATCGCAGTTGGAAATCCTTACACCCTCTGCTCCTTGTTTTTGCCCTTTGAATGAGAGTATTGTTTTTTCAATTCCTGCCCCACGAATCGTTACATTTTTTTTACCATCCATTATTAAGGATTGAGAAAATAAATAGTGTCCCTCGGGAAGTTCAATTACAGAACTGTCTTTTGCAGTGATGAATGCCTCAAGAATAGGAATTTCCATATCTAAGTAGTCCCTTTCTGGCAAATAGGAAGGCATTGAAGGTGCTTTGATTTCTATATAAAGCAATGCAAGGGTTATAACTATAAAAGTAATAAACAGCGTTTTTTTCAAAATCCAATTTCAATTTTTATAGATCATAAAATTAGTTAAATAAATTTTAAGGGAGAATCTGCTTTAAAAAATTGAATTATCTCCAAAAACATTATATTTGTGCTGCATTATGAAAATTATTCAGAGGCGACTTAAAGGTCCCTCTTTTTTTTGATATGAATTTTAGTAAAAATGTTTTGTCTTTATTGTCAGATAGTTTGGAAAATTATCCGGATGTTTTTTTAGTCGATTTTAAAGTTTCAACTGATAATGCAATAAAAATTACACTTGACAGTGACAAGGATATTAATCTAAAAGATTGCATAAATATCAGCCGAGAAATTGAGGGATCACTCGATCGCGGGGAGGTGGATTTCAGTCTTGAAGTAGCATCGGCTGGGGTTGGGAATGCTTTAAAATCCACAAGGCAGTATTTTAAGAACATTGGCAGAAAATTAGAAGTTATTCTTAATAACGGTGCAAAAGTATATGGTCAACTAACTAAGGTAGAAGATCAATTAATTGAATTACAATGGAAACAGAGAGAGCCCAAGTCTATTGGAAAAGGAAAAGTAACAGTAACTAAAAATAAAACCATCACCTTCGATGAAATTAATCAAAGTAAGGTGATTATTAAATTTTAAAAATAATGGAGAATCTAGCATTAATTGAATCTTTTTCAGAGTTTAAAGACGAAAAATTAATTGATCGTGTAACGCTGATGGTTATTCTTGAGGAGGTTTTTAGAAATACGTTGAAGCGTAAATTTGGTTCAGATGATAATTTTGATATCATCATCAATCCTGATAAGGGTGACCTTGAGATTTGGAGAAATAGAATTGTTGTAAAAGATGGTGAAGTCGAAGATCCCAACCAAGAAATTGAATTAATACAAGCACAAAAAATTGAACCAGATTTTGAAGTCGGTGAAGATGTTTCGGAGGAAGTTAAACTTGTTGACTTGGGCAGAAGATCTATTCAGACGTTACGCCAAAATCTGGTCTCAAAAATTTTTGAACATGATAGTACCAATACTTTCAACCAGTTTAAGGATCGAACAGGTGAAATGTTCACTGCAGAAGTCCATCATATAAGAAACAGAGAGGTAATTCTTTTAGATGACGATGGAAATGAAATTATACTTCCAAAAGATAGACAGATTCCAAATGATTTTTTTAGAAAAGGAGACAATGTTAGAGGTATCATTGAAATTGTTGAGTTAAGAGGTAATAAGCCAAGAATTATCCTCTCACGAACTTCACCTGTTTTTCTTGAAAAATTATTTGAACAAGAAATTCCAGAGGTTTTTGATGGATTAATAACTATTAAAAAGGCAGTAAGGATTCCTGGTGAAAAAGCTAAAGTAGCTGTGGATTCCTACGATGACCGAATCGACCCTGTAGGTGCATGTGTGGGTATGAAGGGATCTCGTATCCATGGAATAGTTCGTGAATTAGGCAATGAAAATATAGATGTAATTAACTACACCAATAATCTGCAGTTATTTATCACACGGGCATTAAGTCCAGCAAAAATAAACTCTCTTAAAATTGATGAAGAGACAAAAAGGGTACAAGTTTTTTTGAATCCAGATGAGGTTTCTAAAGCCATTGGAAGGGGTGGTCATAATATTAGGCTAGCAGGAAAACTTACTGGATATGAAATTGATGTTTACAGAGAAGGCGCGGAAGAAGACGTTGAATTGACTGAATTCAGCGATGAAATCGATTCTTGGGTAATTGATGAGTTTAAGAAAGTTGGGTTGGATACTGCAAAAAGTATTATTGAATTAGAAAAAGAAGATTTAATTAAACGAACTGACTTAGAGGATGAAACCGTTAATGAGGTAATACGAATTTTAAAAGCAGAATTTGAGGAGTAAAAGTAGGGATTTTTCCTACTTTTAAATTTTAATGAGATTAATATGACAGAAACGTCTAAAGTAAGATTAAATGTTGCACTAAGGGAATTAAATATTTCTTTAGATCGCGCTGTTGAATTCCTTTCTGATAAAAAAATTGAAATAGAAGCTCGCCCCACTACAAAAATATCTAGAGATATTTATCAATTATTATTAGATGAATTTGAAACAGATAAGTCTAAAAAAGACGCTTCACACGAAATTAGTGAGGAAAAGAAAAAAGAAAAGGAATCATTAAGAGTACTTCAAGAAAAAAAAGAACAAGAACGTTTAGAACAACAACAGAAACGTCAGGAAATAATTAAGGCTAAAGTAAGTATTAATAAACCTGTCACATTAGGAAAAATTGATTTGGATTCTCCTAAATCCCAAAAGCCAGAATTACATGATAACCTTAGTAATGCTCAAGCTGATAAAAAAGCAGATGAAGCTGTCGAGAAAGAAAATATTGAAAACAAAAAAGATGATAATAAAGAAATAAAAAACCCTGCCAATCCGAAACAAGTTGAAAAGAATCTTGATGGATCAATCAAGACCAAATATAAAACTTTATCTGGGCCAAAAATGACAGGTCAAACTATTGATTTAGATGAATTTAAGAAGAAAGAAAAGACTGTTGAGGATGCTAGGAAAAGAAAAAGAAAAAGAATAAGCAAAGAGACTACTAATAAGCCTTCAGTCGAAAAAAAGACCAACAATAATACTAACCTTAGAAAAGGTTTATCTAAACAAAAACCAAGACAGGAACAGCCCGTGAAGGCTGAGCCTAGTGACGAGGAAGTTCAAAAGCAAATTCGTGAGACATTAGAAAAACTACAAGGTAAATCCAATAAGTCTAAAGGTGCAAAATACAGGAGAGACAAAAGGGATCAGCACAAACAAAAATCTGATGATGAATTAGCAGAAATTGAGGCTAGTAGTAAAATATTAAAGGTAACTGAGTTTATAACGGTAGGAGAAATTGCTACTCTAATGGAAATAAGTTCCACTGAAATTATTTCTGCTTGTATGTCTTTAGGTATTATGGTGACAATGAACCAGAGATTGGACGCAGAGACACTTAGTATAGTTGCTGACGAATTTGGCTATCAAGTCGAGTTTGTAAAAACTGAGCTTGAGGAGAGTATTGACGAGAAAGATGATGAAGATGAAGATCTAGAACCAAGGGCTCCCATTGTTACTGTAATGGGGCACGTTGACCATGGAAAAACATCTTTACTTGATTACATTAGAGAAGAAAATGTAATTGCTGGCGAGTCTGGGGGAATAACGCAACACATTGGTGCTTACTCTGTATCACTAAAAAAGAAAGAAAAAATCACCTTTTTAGATACACCAGGACATGAAGCTTTCACTGCAATGAGAGCGAGAGGCGCTCAGGTAACTGATATAGCAATAATTGTTATAGCTGCAGATGATGACATAATGCCACAAACTAAAGAAGCAATTAGTCATGCTCAAGCAGCGGGAGTACCAATAGTTTTTGCTATTAATAAAATCGATAAGCCAAATTCAGCTCCAGACAAGATAAAAGAAGCACTTGCTGGAATGAATTTAATGGTGGAAGAGTGGGGAGGTAAAATTCAGTCACAAGATATTTCTGCACTCAATGGTACAGGAGTAAATGAACTTTTGGAAAAGGTACTTTTAGAAGCCGAAATATTAGAGTTAAAAGCAAACCCTAACCGTAAATCTAAGGGAACAGTTGTTGAGGCTTTCTTGGATAAAGGTCGTGGATATGTTTCTACTATTTTGGTCCAAACAGGGACGCTTGAAATAGGCGACTACATCCTCGCTGGAAAGCATAGTGGCAAAGTAAAAGCAATGTTTGATGAAAGAGGAAATCCTTTGGAGAAATCACCCCCTTCAACCCCTGTTTCCATTTTAGGCTTAGATGGTGCTCCACAGGCAGGAGATAATTTTAATGTTTTACAAGATGAAAAAGAAGCCAAACAAATTGCTGCTAAAAGAACTCAATTACTAAGAGAACAAAATGTAAGAACACAAAGACATATTACGCTTGACGAAATTGGAAGAAGAATCGCCTTGGGAGAGTTTAAAGAATTAAATATGATTCTCAAAGGAGACGTTGATGGTTCAGTTGAAGCCTTGACTGATTCGCTTCAAAAGCTCTCCACAGAAGAAATTCAAGTGAATATTATTCATAAAGGCGTTGGAGCTATTACAGAATCAGATGTGTTATTGGCTTCTGCCTCCGACGCGATTGTAATTGGCTTCAATGTGCGCCCTATGGGCAATGCGCGGTCAATTGCTGAAAAAGAAGAAATTGATATTCGATCTTATTCGATTATTTATGACGCGATAAATGATGTTAAAGATGCTATGGAAGGAATGCTGTCTCCTGAGATGAAAGAGGAGATAACTGGGACAGCCGAAATCCGAGAAACTTATAAAATATCTAAAGTAGGTACCATTGCCGGATGTATGGTAATCTCAGGGAAAATATTCAGAAATACCGGAATCCGAATAATCCGTGATGGTGTCGTTGTGTTCTCTGGAAATTTAGCCTCATTAAAACGATTTAAAGACGATGTAAAAGAAGTAGCGAAAGGATATGATTGTGGTCTTCAGATCAAAAATTACAATGATATTAAAGAGGGCGATGTTGTTGAATGCTTCAAAGAAATTGCCATTAAGAAAAAACTTTAATTTTTTGTTTCCAAAAGAAAGGCTGAAGGGTAAACTCTTTTAATCTCTTTCAGTTTATTCATGCCAAAATAATAGTCCTTGTAATTACCAATTTGAACCTTATAATTTGGTGTTTCGAAACTTAATTCTACTTCCCATCCAGGAAATTCTTCCTTGAACTTTTCGATAACTTTTTCCGCTTCAATAAGGTCTCCGTAATATAATTGAATAGTAAAAAATTGTGATTTGTATAAATCTCTGTCAATTTCTTTTTTTGCTAACATCAACTTAGTAATCAGGGAATCTTCTTTAACTATTAAATTTTCTGATTGCGCTAATATCAGATTGCACATTAATAGGTGGAATGGTAATATTATTCGGTTGAATGTTTTAAAATTAATCATATAACAAATGAACAAAAAAAGAAATTATTGCGCCTAGAATCTAGTGATAAATTAAACAACTATTTAGAATCGATATAAATTAATAAATTGTTAAATTGTACGCTTTAAGATAACAAGTCTATGACTTAAATTTGTATTGGATTTAGAAACGATAATTTGCTGGCCCTTCCAAATAACTTTAGTCGAACGAAATTTAAACAATTTAATCTATTAAGATTTAGTCTTTCTTTTGTTCTATTTTTTTCTTTTTTTAATTTTCTTGTTGGTCAAGAACCAGATGTACAAGCAGGAAAAAAGCTATTTAATGCAAATTGTGCGGCATGTCATAAGCTAAACAAAAAGGCTGTAGGTCCTGCTCTTAAGGGTGTTTCTGCAAAATACGATCGAGAATGGCTATATAGCTGGATAAAAAATAGTTCAGCTATGATTAAATCTGGAGACGCGCAGGCAGTTGCCATTTGGGAGGAATACAACAAGGTTGCCATGAACGCCTATCCCCAATTTTCTAATTCAGATATTGATAATATACTTGCTTACACCGATTACACTCCGCCTGCTCCTGTTTCAGCTGTCACCGCTCCAGTAGTTGTTGACTCAGCCAGCTCATCTGGATTTTCCAATAATATTATTTTAGCTGCCTTATCACTCGTTTTTTCTTTGTTAGTGGTAATGTTATTTTTAGTACAAAAAACATTAAAACGCATAGCTATTGCCTCCGGAATTGATGTCACCCCTCCGGTGAAAGAAAAACGCCCCCCAATATGGCTGGTAATAGCAAAAAATCAATTTTTAATATTTTTAATGGTAATAGGTTTTTTATTGAGTAGCGCCTATTTTGTTTACGGTTATTTAATGCAAATTGGAATTGACCAAGGGTATATGCCAGTGCAGCCAATTCACTATTCCCATAAAATTCACTCTGGTGCTAATCAAATAGAATGTAAGTATTGTCATTCATCTGCAAGAGCCTCAAAGCATTCAGGAATTCCGTCCTTAAACGTTTGTATGAATTGTCATAAAAACATTGCAGAATATAACGGAGAGGAAGACTTAGAAAATGGGTACACCAAGGAATTTTACACTAAACAAATTAAAAAACTTTACGCTGCAGTTGGTTGGGATGAAGATAATCAAGCTTACACTGGCAAGTCACAACCTGTCAAATGGGTGAGGATTCATAACCTACCGGATTTCGTTTATTTTAATCATGCTCAGCATGTACAGGTAGGTGGAGTCGATTGTCAAACATGTCATGGCCCGGTACAAGAAATGGAAGTGATGTACCAGCATTCTAGTTTGACAATGGGGTGGTGTATCAATTGCCACAGAGAAACAAATCTGAAAGTAGAAGACAACGAATATTACGCTAAAATACATGAACAGCTATCTAAAAAATATGGTGTAGAAAAACTTACTGTTGCCCAGATGGGTGGACTTGAGTGTGGAAAATGTCATTATTAAAAATTATTATTTAACCTTATGTCATCAAAAAAAGTTTATTGGAAAAGCGTAGCTCAACTAGATGAGAAGAATGAGATAGTACATAAGCTTGAAAATAACGAGTTTGTCGAAAAAATTCCTGTTGATGAATTTCTTGGTGATGAGGATTCGATGAACCAGTCCAGTACCAATAGAAGAGATTTTCTGAAATATGTTGGGTTTAGTACTGCAGCTGCAACTTTAGCCGCTTGCGAGGGACCAGTAATAAAATCTGTTCCATATGTGGTGCAGCCCGAACAAATTATCCCTGGAATTGCTAACTATTACGCTACTTCAATAGCAGATGGATTCGATTTCGCAAGTATTTTGATAAAGACCAGGGAGGGTAGACCGATTAAAGTTGAAAGCAATTCAGACGCCTCCTCAATGGGATGTGCTAATGCTAGAGTTCACGCCTCTGTTTTGTCCCTATATGACATAAAAAGATTGCAGGGTCCAAAAGTGGAAGGGAAAGATGTGAGTTGGAATGATTTTTACAGTCAGCTTAAAGCTAAGCTTAAGGCGATGGGTAATTCAGGTAAACCTGTAGTTATGTTTACTCAGACTTTTGCCAGTCCAACTACCCAAAGTATTTTGAAAAAATTTATCAAGCAATTTCCTAATATTCGTCATGTAACTTATGACGCAATTTCCTCAAGTGCTGCATTAGACGCATTTGAAAATATTTATGGCGTTAGAGCATTAGCTGATTATGATTTTTCGAAGGCTGAAACGATCGTTTCAATTGCTGCTGATATTCTAGGTGATTGGCAAGGAGGGGGTTACGACGCGGGTTATGCAAAGGGAAGAGTACCCAAAAAAGACCATGGAAAATCCAAAATGTCCTATCATGCTCAGTTCGAGTCTAATTTGTCTCTTTCAGGAGCAAATGCAGATCATCGTTTTCCTATCGATCCTGCTTCTCAAAAAAAAGTAGTAGCTCAAATTTATGCTGGACTAACTGGTGTGTCTTTAAAAAGTAATTTAAACGCAGAATTAACCAAGACAGTAGCCGAAATTGTTGAAAGGTTAAAAACTGCTGGTGAGAAGGGAGTAGTTGTTTCTGGTATTGATGATATAGCTGTTCAGGAGGTTATATTGGCAATTAATAATCATTTAGGTTCGAAAGCAATGAATGCCGCTCAGCCTAAACTAATCCGTAAGGGAAATAACTCAGAAGTCGTCAAATTGCTATCCGATATTAAAAGCGGAAAAGTAAAAGGTTTGATAACAGTTGGAATAAATCCTGGATTTACCCTACCAAATGCCGATGAATTCCTTGAAGCTTTTGAAAAATTAGAATTATCTGCTGCATTTGCTATTAAAGAAGATGAGACAGCAGCTGCAGCTCAATTCATAGGGGCTACCTCTCATTACCTTGAAAGTTGGGGAGATTATGAATTCAAAAAAGGGCACTTTGCATTAGCACAACCTACTATTAAACCGCTATTCGATACTCAGCAATTTCAGGATGTACTATTGAAATTAATGAATACAAAAACTAATTACCACCAAGAGATTAAATCCTTCTGGAAGGAAAATATACTATTAGAAAAAACATGGAATCAATCTCTTCACGATGGTTTTTTAACTACTGATTCAAGCATAGAATTTAATTTATCTAATATTGATGTCAGTGATCAGATTAATAAATTATCTCTATCAACCTCTAATGGACCGTCATTAGTGCTTTACACAAAAACTGGAATGGGAGACGGCCAACAAGCTAACAATCCTTGGTTACAGGAATTCCCCGACCCTATATCTAGAATTTCCTGGGATAACTATTTAACGGTTTCCGCTATTGATGCAAAGGAAATAGGACTTAAAAATATTAACGTTTCTAATGGGGCTTTAAACGGAAGTTATGCTCAAGTCTCTGTCGGAGATAAGACGATTACCGCTCCTGTATTGATTCAGCCAGGTCAAGCCAAAGGCACTATTGGTCTTGCATTTGGCTACGGCGAAAGAAAGGGGTTACAAGAGGAAATGCAGGTTGGGGTTAATGCCTATCCATTTTACAATAATTTCGATTCTGTGCAGCAGGTCAGTATTAAGCCAGCTGAAGGATATCATGAGTTTGCGTGTGTTCAATTACATAACACATTAATGGGTAGAGGCGATATTATAAAAGAGACCACCTTAGAAATTTTTAATACTAAGGATAAAGAATTTTGGAACCCAATTCCAAAAGTTTCTAAAAACCATATGGAATATGAAGTTACCTCTTCAGAGGTAGATATGTGGCAATCTTTTGATCGATCTATAGGACACCATTTTAACCTTTCAATAGATTTAAATTCATGTACTGGATGTGGAGCTTGTGTAATTGCATGTCATGCTGAAAACAATGTTCCTGTAGTTGGAAAAGATGAAGTAAGAAAATCTAGGGATATGCACTGGTTGAGAATTGATCGTTACTATTCTTCCGGGGAAACTTTCAAAGCAGATGATAAAACTAAAGAAGATATTGATGGGTTAGGAGATTCCCTTTCGACATTTGGAAAAATGGAACAAGCTTCCCAGAACCCCCAAGTCGCTTTCCAGCCTGTTATGTGCCAGCATTGTAATCACGCTCCGTGTGAAACAGTTTGCCCTGTAGCGGCCTCTTCACATGGACGTCAAGGACAAAACCACATGGCATACAATAGATGTGTTGGAACCCGTTATTGCGCCAATAATTGTCCTTATAAAGTCAGAAGATTTAATTGGTTCTTGTATAACAAAAATGATGAGTTTGACTATCATATGAATAACGATCTTGGTCGAATGGTATTAAACCCTGATGTAGTTGTAAGATCAAGAGGAGTAATGGAAAAGTGCTCTTTTTGCATTCAAATGACTCAAAAAACTATTTTGGATGCAAAGTTAGCTGGCAGGCAGATTGAAGATGGTGAATTCCAAACAGCTTGTTCTAACGCATGTAGTAGTGGGGCGATTACTTTTGGAGATATCAACGATAAATCCAGCAAGGTAGCGACCCTCATAGAAGAGGACAGAATGTATCACTTGCTTGAAAGTGTCGGGACTAAGCCTAATGTCATGTACCAAACTAAAGTTAGAAATACAGACCAAACCTAAGAATTAGAAAAAATAATCGTATGGCATCTCATTACGAAGCACCTTTAAGAAAACCACTTGTAACTGGTGACAAGACCTACCATGATGTGACTTTAGACATTGCTGCACCAGTTGAGGGCAAGGCCAATCGCCAGTGGTGGATTGTTTTTAGCATTGCACTGACTGCCTTTCTCTGGGGATTAGGCTGCATAGCCTATACAATTGGTACTGGGATCGGAACATGGGGATTAAATAAAACAGTAGGTTGGGCTTGGGATATTACCAACTTTGTTTGGTGGGTAGGGATTGGTCACGCTGGAACTTTAATCTCTGCAGTACTTTTGATTTTTCGACAAAAATGGAGAATGGCGATCAACCGCTCTGCTGAGGCTATGACTATTTTTTCTGTGATTCAGGCAGGATTATTCCCCATTATCCACATGGGCCGACCTTGGTTGGCTTATTGGGTTTTACCCATCCCTAATACTTTTGGTTCGCTTTGGGTAAATTTCAATTCGCCATTACTATGGGATGTGTTCGCGATCTCAACTTATTTATCTGTATCACTGGTTTTTTGGTGGACGGGACTATTACCTGATTTTGCAATGATTCGTGATAGAGCTATAAAGCCCTTTAAAAAGAAAATATACAGCCTATTGAGTTTTGGCTGGTCAGGTAGGGCAAAGGATTGGCAACGATTTGAAGAAGTTTCATTAGTTTTAGCAGGTTTAGCTACACCACTTGTACTATCTGTTCATACCATTGTATCGTTCGACTTTGCCACTTCTGTTATTCCGGGATGGCACACTACTATTTTCCCTCCTTACTTTGTAGCGGGAGCTATTTTCTCTGGTTTTGCAATGGTGAATACTCTTTTAATAATAATGAGAAAAGTATCCCATTTAGAAGATTATATTACCATACAGCACATTGAATTGATGAATATTGTTATTATGATTACGGGTTCAATTGTTGGTGTTGCCTATATAACGGAGTTGTTTATAGCATGGTATTCAGGAGTGGAATATGAACAATACGCTTTTTTGAATAGAGCCACAGGACCATATTGGTGGGCTTATTGGTCGATGATGACCTGTAATGTGTTTTCTCCCCAATTTATGTGGTTTAAGAAACTAAGAACGAGTATTGTTTTTTCATTCATTATATCCATTGTAGTAAATATTGGGATGTGGTTTGAACGTTTTGTAATTATTGTTACTTCCTTGCACAGAGATTATCTCCCATCTTCCTGGACGATGTTCTCCCCCACCTTTGTGGACATTGGAATTTTTATAGGGACCATTGGTTTTTTCTTTGTCCTGTTTTTACTCTACGCGAGAAACTTTCCTGTGATTGCTCAGGCTGAGGTTAAGAGTATTTTGAAGTCCTCAGGAGAAAAATATAAAAAATTAAGAGATAGCAAATGAGTAGCAACAAGGTAATTCATGCTTTATATGATGATGATGACATATTGTTGTCTGCTGTCAAATCAATACGAGAGGGTAAACATCATATTGAAGAGGTTTATACTCCTTTTCCTGTACATGGGCTTGATAAAGTATTGGGACTCGATGAGACTCGAATCTCAATTATGGCTTTTATTTATGGTTGCATTGGATTTGCTGTCTCAATTTTGATGATGAATTATATAATGATAGAGGATTGGCCACAAAATATAGGGGGAAAACCTAGTTTTTCGTATATCGAGAATATGCCAGCATTTGTTCCAATTATGTTTGAATTGACTGTTTTTTTTGCAGCTCACTTAATGGTGATAACTTTTTACTTAAGAAGTAAATTATGGCCTTTTAAGGAAGCCGAAAATCCTAATCCTTTAACCACCGACGATAAGTTTTTAATTGAAATTGAATTACTTGATAACGAAAAGGAGCTAAAGGCATTGCTCAAAAAAACGAGAGCCATTGACATTAAACTAATAGAAAAACAGGATGATCATGAATAGAATTTCATACTTATCGATTTTGATTGTAATTCTATTGGTAATTCAATCCTGTTATAACCCTTCAAAACCAAACTATCAGTATTTTCCTAATATGTATGAGCCTGTAGGTTATGAAACCTACGCAGACTCAGATGCATTTGCAAATGGTGTGGAGGCCCAGCTTCCCGTTGAGGGAACTATTAATAGAGGTTGGTATCCGTATGATTATCCAGACACTAATGAAGGCTATGAGGCTGCAAAAGCGAGTGCAATCTCTCCTATTAAAATTAGTGCTGAAAATCAAAAACAAGGAAAAGAATTATACGGCATATACTGTGCTGTATGTCACGGAGATAAGGGAGATGGTCAAGGAATATTGATGACAAGAGAAAAATATTTAGGAGTTCCAAGCTATGCGGATCGAGATATAAACTCTGGAAGCATCTATCATGTTTTGATGTATGGTAAAAACGCAATGGGCTCTCATGCAGGACAAGTTAACGCAACGGAAAGATGGCAAATTGCTCAACACGTAATGCAATTGAGACAAAACCTTATAAAAAAATAATTTATTTAACAACAGTATGTACATATTCACAAATAAATTAAGAAACTTCTCCATCATTTTGATGGTTGCTGGATTTTTGGGTTTGACTTACGGTTTTTTAACTGCTCCAAATACTGTAGAAGAAGCGCAGGCTATGGTTGCTGACCCCCATCACGGGGATGCTCATGCAGACGATCATGGAGGAGTGGCTCACGATAATTATCCCCAAGAAAACTCTACAGAATCTCATTCGGACGAAATGCATCATGATGAGTCTGTAACTCATGTTGAGCAAAATATTCATAATCACCAAGAAATACATAATGTAGATCACCATGGGGAGCATTTATTACATCAGTTACAAAACAAACCTTGGGCTGCCCTTTATGTAGCAGCTTTCTTTTTTATGATGATTGCTTTGGGAACCCTTGTGTTTTATGCAATAAACCGAGCGGCTCAAGCTGGGTGGTCTCCAGCACTCTTCAGGGTAATGGAAGGAATTACCGCATACTTGTTACCAGGTGCATTAGTTGTATTTGTTATTTTGGGACTATCTGGAATGCACTTTAATCACTTGTTTATCTGGATGGATCCTGAGGTCGTAGCTCATGATAAATTGATTCAAGGAAAAGTAGGCTTCCTGAACGTCCCAGGCTTTTTGATTCGCGCATTAATCTATATTTCAGGATGGGTGACTTACCGTTATTTTTCTAGAAAACTTTCTTTAGCTCAAGACCAAGCTTCAGATATTTCTAATCATAAAAAGAACTTTAGAATCTCAGCTGGGTTTCTGGTATTCTTTATCGTTACTGAATCCATGATGTCGTGGGACTGGATCATGTCTATTGATCCACACTGGTTTAGTACTTTATTTGGCTGGTATGTATTTGCTAGTATGTTTGTATCTGGAATTACGACCATTGCATTAATAGCTATATATCTTAAGCATAAAGGATATCTTGAAAAGGTTAACGATAGTCACATTCATGATCTGGGCAAATTCATGTTTGGGGTCAGTATTTTTTGGACCTATTTATGGTTCTCCCAATTTATGCTGATTTGGTATTCAAATATTCCCGAAGAGGTCACTTATTTCATCACAAGAATCGAAGATTATAATATTCCTTTTTTTGGAATGTTAGTCATGAATTTCATTTTTCCTTTATTGATTTTGATGAATAGCGACTATAAGCGAGTAAATTATATAATTGTGATGACCGGTATTGTCGTTTTACTTGGGCACTACGTTGACGTTTTCAATATGGTAATGCCCTCAGCAGTTGGAGATCAGTGGTTTATTGGCATAGCTGAGATAGGAGGATTTTTATTTTTCTTGGGCCTATTTATTTTTGTTGTATTTAAAGAAATTTCGAAAGCACCGCTTCACGCTGTTGGAGACCCATTGATGGGTGAGAGTGAGCGCTTTCATTATTAATATTTAATGGTTTAGATAAATGACGGTTTTATTGATACTTACGGTTTTGGTTTTGGTTGCGATTTCCATTTGGCAAATCACTAAAATATTTGAATTGTCTCAACCAAAAAAAGTCAACACACAAGTTGCGGACGACGATGACAATCGATGGAATGGTCAACTTATGTTTGCTTTTTTAATCTTCATTTATGGTATTACATTGTTTTCTTTCTGGAAATGGGGTGACGTCATGTTACCTAGTGCCTCTTCAGAACATGGTATTGAATATGACAACCTACTCTGGATTTCATTTGCTATTATCTTTTTTACCCAGACCATAACCCAAGGATTGTTACACTATTTTGCATACAAGTTCAGAGGTGAGAAAGGTAAAAAAGCATTTTTTTATGCCGATAATGACCGTCTTGAAGCTATCTGGACTATTATTCCAGTAATTGTATTAGCAGGTTTGATTTTATATGGATTATACACTTGGACGGACATAATGACGGTCGAAGAAAATGAAGAAGCTTTGGTTGTTGAACTTTATGCCCAGCAGTTCAATTGGAAAGCTAGGTATGCTGGAGATGATGGGGTTTTAGGAGATGCTAATGTTCGGTTTTTACAAGATTTTGATGGGAAGAATTTAGTTGGAATTGATGCGACCGATCCAAACGGGTTTGACGATGTTGTAGTTCAGGAATTACATTTACCTTCTGGAAGAGAAGTAATTTTTAAAATGCGTTCTCAAGATGTTCTTCATTCTGCCTACATGCCTCACTTTAGAGCACAGATGAATTGTGTTCCTGGAATGATTACTGAATTTGCTTTTACCCCAACGGTTACCACTGAAGAAATAAGGCAGACTGATGCTATGAGAGCCAAGGTAAAAAAGATTAATAAAATTAGAAGAGAAAAAAGTGAAGCATTGTTAGCTAAAGGAGAAGAACCTTTAGAACCATATGTGTTCGATTATTTGTTACTTTGTAACAAGATTTGTGGAGCTTCTCATTACAATATGCAAATTAAAATAATTGTCGAAACTCAACAAGAATTTGAAAAATGGATGAATGATCAGCAAACTTTTGCTGAATTCATACAATAATTAAATAAATAAATAAATTTTAGATTATGTCAGCAGCAGCACATTTGGATGAAGAGGATCATGGACATCATCACAAAGAAACTTTCATCACTAAGTATATATTTAGCCAAGATCATAAAATGATCTCTAAACAGTATCTTATTACTGGGCTTTTTATGGGAATCATCGGGATAGCAATGTCATTATTATTCCGCATGCAATTGGCATGGCCAGAGCAACCAATGGGTATAATGTCAGCTCTTTTGGGTAAATGGGCTCCAGACGGAGTTATGGATCCGAATGTTTATTTGGCATTGGTAACTATTCACGGAACAATCATGGTATTCTTTGTGCTTACAGCAGGATTGAGTGGTACATTTAGTAACCTATTAATCCCATTACAAATTGGAGCACGAGACATGGCCTCTGGTCTATTGAATATGATTTCATATTGGCTGTTTTTCCTTTCCAGCATTATTATGGTTGGCTCTTTATTTGTTGAAGCTGGACCTGCAGCAGCGGGTTGGACAATATATCCTCCGTTAAGTGCTTTGCCTCAAGCTCAACCCGGATCAGGATTAGGAATGACCTTGTGGTTAGTATCAATGGCAATTTTTATTGCTTCCTCACTTTTGGGGTCACTCAATTATATTGTTACCGTATTAAATCTGAGGACTAAAGGCATGACCATGAGTCGTTTACCTTTAACTATATGGGCATTTTTTGTCACTGCAATTATTGGGGTAGTTTCTTTTCCAGTTTTATTATCTGCGGCACTTTTATTAATTATGGATAGAAGTTTTGGAACTTCTTTTTTCTTATCTGATATTTTTATTCAAGGCGAGGTTTTGCATTACCAAGGAGGATCACCCGTTTTGTATGAACATCTATTTTGGTTCTTGGGTCATCCTGAAGTATATATAGTGTTACTTCCGGCATTGGGAATCACATCTGAAATTATAGCAACTAATTCCAGAAAACCTATCTTCGGTTATCGAGCTATGGTTGCCTCGATTTTAGCAATTGCTTTTTTATCTACTATTGTATGGGGGCATCATATGTTTATCTCTGGAATGAATCCATTTTTAGGCTCTGTATTTACTTTTACTACTTTACTGATTGCAATTCCTTCGGCTGTAAAAGCCTTTAATTATATTACCACACTTTGGAAAGGAAATTTACAACTTAACCCTGCGATGTTATTTTCTATCGGTCTGGTTTCTACATTCATATCTGGTGGATTAACAGGTATTATTCTTGGTGATAGTACTCTGGATATAAATGTTCATGATACTTATTTTGTTGTAGCACATTTTCACTTAGTAATGGGAATTTCTGCCCTTTATGGATTATTTGCTGGTGTTTATCATTGGTTTCCAAAGATGTTCAAACGTATGATGGATAAAAATTTAGGCTATTTACATTTTTGGGTTACTGCAATATGCGCCTATGGCGTATTTTTTCCAATGCATTTCATTGGAATGGCAGGGTTACCACGAAGGTATTATACTAACACGGCTTTTCCTTATTTTGATGATTTAGCCAATATAAATATTGTTATAACCGTTTTCGCTTTGATTGCAGGGGCTGCGCAATTAGTTTTCCTTTACAATTTTATTCACAGCATATACTATGGTAAACCAACCGAACAAAATCCATGGCGCTCAAATACGCTTGAGTGGTCTGCACCGATTGAGCATATTCATGGTAATTGGGAAGGTAAAATCCCTGAAGTTCATCGTTGGGCCTATGACTATTCAAAACCTGGACAAGAAGAAGATTTTGTCCCTCAGCATATTCCTCTAAAAGAGGGTGAAGAAGAACTTCAACATTAATTTTATATTATTACAACAGAAAGAGCTACCATCTGGTAGCTTTTTTTGTATTAGCACTAAGAAAGAATCATTTATATTTGTTAATAATGAATGAATTTTTAGACCCTTCCGGTGACCAATTAACACCAGAAGAAAAGGATATAGATAGAGCATTACGCCCGGTTAGTTTTGATGATTTTGCTGGTCAAGAAAGTATATTAGAAAATCTAAAGGTTTTTGTAGCTGCTGCTAATCAAAGAGAGGAAGCACTTGACCACACTCTTTTTCATGGCCCTCCTGGATTAGGTAAGACTACGTTAGCTTATATCTTAGCAGGGGAATTAGATGCTGGAATCAAGATGACTTCTGGACCGGTACTTGACAAACCAGGTGACTTGGCAGGACTACTAACCAACCTCCAATCTAGAGATATTCTATTCATTGATGAAATCCATCGTTTAAGTCCAATTGTAGAGGAATACCTTTATTCAGCTATGGAGGATTATAAAATTGATATCATGATTGAAACAGGTCCTAACGCCCGGACTGTTCAAATTAACTTAAATCCTTTTACCCTAGTTGGGGCCACTACCCGTTCAGGATTATTAACTGCACCCATGCGAGCGCGTTTCGGCATCTCAAATCGATTAGAATATTATAATTCTGAACTTCTTTCTACTATTGTTGAAAGAAGCGCTTCAATCCTAAATGTTAATATTAAAAGTGATGCTGCTATTGAAATTGCAGGCAGAAGTAGAGGCACTCCTAGGATAGCTAATGGACTTTTAAGAAGAGTTAGAGACTTTGCTCAGATTAAGGGAGATGGTAAAATTGATATTGATATAACAAAGTATTCATTAAAAGCTTTGAACGTCGATGCCTACGGACTTGATGAAATGGACAATAAAATCTTGACTACACTTATCGATAAATTTAAGGGAGGACCGGTGGGCATAACTACTTTAGCCACTGCGGTATCCGAAAATGGAGAAACGATTGAAGAGGTCTATGAACCTTTTTTAATTCAAGAAGGCTTTATCATGAGAACACCAAGAGGAAGAGAGGTAACTGAGCTAGCTTACAAACATTTGGGAAGGATTAAAGGTAAACAGGAGGGATTATTTTAAAACGAAGCCCATGTATTACTCTCAGTCAATAAAGACTGAAGCCAAAAGATATGTTTTCTTTTTCATAATATTTTTAAAGTTATAATTTTTAGTCTTTTTTAATTCAGGGGATAAATAAATCCTGTTTTACTACTTTTAAAGTATAATATTTTACTAATGAATAAAAACCAGCAAAGACGTCAAGCTTTAGTTTACCATGCCAAACCCCAACCTGGAAAAATTGAAGTCGTTCCAACCAAGAGCTACAGTACTCAGCGAGATCTTGCTTTGGCATATTCTCCTGGTGTTGCAATTCCGTGTCTGGAAATTGAAAAAAAAGTTGAGAATGTTTATAAATACACAAATAAAGGAAATTTAGTAGCTGTAATTTCAAATGGAACTGCTGTATTAGGGCTGGGAGATATTGGCCCAGAGGCGTCAAAGCCAGTAATGGAAGGTAAAGCCCTATTATTTAAAATCTTTGCTGATATTGATGTTTTTGATATTGAAATCAACGAAAAAGACCCAAAAAGATTTATTGAAGCGGTAAAAGCTATTGCCCCAACTTTTGGCGGAATCAACCTTGAAGACATAAAGGCCCCTGAGGCATTTGAAATTGAGGATTGTCTTAAGGAGGAATTAGATATTCCCTTGATGCACGATGATCAACACGGTACCGCTATAATTTCATGTGCTGCTTTGATTAATGCGCTTGAACTGACCAACAAAAAAATTAAAGATGTCAAAATAGTTATCTCTGGAGCTGGTGCTGCAGCGATTTCCTGCACCAGACTTTACCAAGCTTTTGGAGCAGTCAAAGAAAATATTGTAATGCTAGACAGTAAAGGGGTGATTAAGAAATCTAGGCAGAGTCTAACAGCCGAAAAAGCTGAATTCGCTACGGAAAGAAGTATCGACACCCTACCTGAAGCTATGAATGCTGCAGATGTATTTGTTGGATTATCTCAACCCAATATTGTAGATCAATCAATGCTGTTGTCTATGGCAAATGATCCAATTGTTTTTGCAATGGCTAATCCTACTCCTGAGATTGATTATAATTTGGCTTGTCAAACACGAGACGATATTATTATGGCAACTGGTAGATCAGATCATCCCAATCAGGTCAACAATGTATTGGGTTTTCCTTTTATCTTTAGAGGAGCACTAGATGTCAAAGCCACCAAGATCAATGAGGCCATGAAGATAGCAGCCGTTAAGGCTCTGGCGGCTTTGGCTAAAGAACCTGTTCCTGAACAAGTCAATATTGCTTATGAGGAAACTAAACTTAACTTTGGGAAAGATTATATCATACCAAAACCATTTGACCCCAGATTGATTGTCGAAGTCCCCCCATCAGTTGCCAAAGCAGCTATTGCCTCTGGAGTAGCAAGAGAGGAAATCAAAGATTGGGAAGAATATAAAGACAGATTAGCGGAGCGTTTGGGAGGGCACCAGAAGATCTTAAGGATGATTCACGATCGAGCTAAATCCGCGCCTAAAAAAATAGTGTTTGCTGAGGCAGATCAATTAGATGTCATAAAAGCAGCTCAAATCATTCATGAAGAGGGTATTGGAATTCCTGTTTTACTAGGTAATAAAGAGGTTATTCTGAACCTTATGGAATCTATTGATTTTGTGGATAAAGTTACCATCATCGATCCCAAAACTGGTGAATTCAAAGACAGCAGGGAAAAGTATGCTAATGCTTTTTGGGAAAGTCAAAAAAGAAGGGGTAAAACTCTTTACGAATGCAATAGCCTTCTTCGGGAACGTAATTACTATGCTGCCATGATGGTAAGGGAGGGTGAGGCTGATGCAATGCTTTCCGGTTTTTCGAGGAAATACCCTGCTGTAGTAAAGCCCATTTTTGAAGTGATGGGGAAGATTAAAGGTGTTGATCGTATTGCCGCTACTAACTTAATGCTCACTAAAAGAGGGATGTTATTTTTATCTGATACTTCAATTAATGTAAATCCAAATGCAAAGGAATTGGCCAAAATAGCCCATTTGACATCACAAGCTGTAAAGCTTTTTGGTGTTGAACCCGTAATTGCACTTTTGTCTTACAACAATTTTGGTTCCTCCTCTTTCCCTGAGGCCAAAAAGGTTTCTGAGGCAGTTAACTTTTTACATCGAATGCACCCTGACCTAATCGTCGATGGACCAGTACAGTCTGATTTTGCCCTAAATAACGAAATGCTGGAGGAACGATTCCCTTTCTCTGGTCTTAACAAAAGAAAAGTAAACACGTTAATCTTTCCCAACCTAGACGCGGCAAATATTACTTATAAAATCATTAAAGAATTAGACAATACCCTCTCCATAGGACCAATTTTAATGGGACTAAAGCATCCTGCTCACATCCTACAGCTGGGTGCTTCAGTTGATGAAATCGTAAATATGTCTGCAATTGCCGTAATTGATGCACAAGAAAAACAAAAACTTAAAAAAAGTAAATGATAACACAAATTAAAGGAAGACTAGTCGAAAAAACACCCACCTATTTGGTGATCGATTGTAATGGAATTGGCTATGAAGTTAATATATCTCTGAATACTTTCTCCAGTTTATCGTCTGATGAAAATATTCGACTCTTTACGCATTTACAAATCAGGGAAGACGCACATATTTTATACGGATTTTTTACGACGGTTGAAAGAGCTGTTTTTAGGTTACTTATTGGTGTTTCTGGGATCGGAGCTAGTACTGCTAGAACCATGCTTTCCTCGCTGACACCTATTGAAATTCAACAAGCTATTCTTGTTGAAGATGTGCCTAAAATTCAGGGTGTAAAAGGAATTGGGCTTAAAACTGCTCAGCGAGTTATTATTGAGTTGAAAGACAAGATGAAAACATTACATGGGATAGAGGAAATTCCTGTGATTAAGAGCAATACAATTAAAGAAGAAACGTTATCAGCATTAGAGGTTCTGGGTTATTCTAGAAAATCCTCTCAAAAAGTTGTTGATAATCTCATTCAAGGCAATCCTGATAGTACAATTGAAGATCTAATCAAAGGAGCCTTGAATAAACTTTAAGACCCCTTGATTTGTAGGAAAGAAAGTAAATATTTTTTATTCAAATTTCGACTTCTTTTCCTGCTTTTGATCTCTACAATCTATGTAGCAAAAGCTCAGGATGAGCCTGGCTATGATTTCTCGAAAATAAAAATAACTACTTCCTCCAGCATCATTTCCAAATACACTTATGACACACAAACGGAGATGTATATTTATACCCAATCGATAGAGGACTTCCCAATAAATGCACCTTTAGTATTATCTCCAAAAGAGTTTCAAGCCATGGTGCTGAGTGAGCAGATGAAAGGTTATTTTCAAGAAAAAATAGCGATTTTGGCAGGGAATTCAGCCAACCTAAGCGAAAGCCAAAAAAATCTACTTCCTGAAGTTTACGTAAACAGCAAATTTTTTCAATCAATTTTTGGAGGCAACGTAATAGATATTATTCCTCAAGGGTCCGTTGGAATAGATTTAGGAGTACGTTTTCAAAAAAATGATAATCCAGCCGCCTCTCCGAGAAACAGAAGAAGTTTCGGTTTTGATTTTGATCAAAGAATCAGCCTAAGTTTACTGGGGAAAATAGGCGAGCGGCTTCAAATTACTGCCAATTACGATACAGAATCTACTTTCGATTTTCAGAATTTGGTAAAAATTGAATTCAATCCGCCAAGATTGGCAGATACCTCCGAGATTATTCCAAATGTAAATAACTCTATTTTATCAGTTGCTGCAGATAGAATAACAGATGTCGGTCAAGAAAGCTCTAATACTAAACAAAAGATAGGAGACTACCAAAGTACTTTCAATGATGCCAAAAGAAAGATAATGGATTTGAAATCCAAAGCTAATAGTTTTTCAAAGGAAGGTTTAATGGGAGTTGGAGATAACGTAACTGACTTCCTCAACGGTAAAGTAACTGAGGATGCCATACTTCAAAATATTAGTATTGGAAATATTAGTATGCCGCTTAATAGTAACCTTATAAGAGGCGCACAAAGTTTATTTGGAGTTAGAACGGATTTAAAATTTGGAAGAACCAATATTACAGGGGTTTTCTCTGAGCAACGCTCTCAGTCGCAAAACGTGGTTGCTCAAGGTGGGGGGACACTGCAGGAATTTAATATTTTTGCCCTTGACTATGAAGAGGACCGCCACTACTTTTTATCGCAATATTTCCGTGATAATTACGATATATTCCTTCAAAACTATCCTTATATAAATTCTCCTATTCAAATCACTCGAATCGAGATTTGGATTACTAATCGTGGTTCTCAAACGACTAATATCCGTAATGTTGTTGGATTTCAAGACTTGGGAGAAAGTGACCCCGATAAAACCAATCTTGACGATGGAATACAAAACTTTTTTACAGGAAAAACACCGTCATCCCCTCCCTCAAATGATAATAATTATCTTAATCCAGAGGCTATTGATCAGGAGGGAATTCTTAAAGGCGCTATTCGAGATATTGCTGCTTTATCCAATGCCTTTGGTACTTACAAAAAACATTTTAATGAAGGGTTTGATTACGCTGTGTTGGAAAGTGCCAGAAAACTTAATACTAATGAATTTAAATTCCATCCACAGTTAGGATATATTTCATTAAATCAGCGTTTGAGTAATGATGAGGTTTTGGGGGTCGCATTTCAATACACATATAGAGGAAAAGTCTATCAAGTAGGAGAGTTTGCTAATGGTGGTGTATCAGGAACTAGTGTAGTACAAAACCAGACCAATCAGGCTCAGGTTGTTAATAATAATAGTTTGGTGGTCAAATTATTAAAGAGTAACATCACTGATGTACGTCAGCCCATATGGGATCTGATGATGAAAAATATATATAATACTGGAGCATATCAATTGGCTCAGGAGGATTTTAGACTAAATATATTATATTCTGATCCTTCACCCATAAATTATTTGACTCCTATTGATAAAACCACATGGCCTGAGGACATGAAGGATCGTATCCTGTTAAATACGTTTAACTTAGACAAACTAAATTTCTATCAAGACCCTCAACCTGAGGGGGATGGTTTTTTTGATTATATCCCTGGAGTGACTATCGAGCCACAATATGGAAGAATTATTTTCCCTTCTGTCGAACCTTTTGGAGAATACCTTTTTGAATTATTAGACGATCCAAATTCCCAAAAGGAAAATTATGGAAATGTCACGACTTATAATTCCAATCAAAAGCGTTATGTATTTAACGAAATGTATACCAAAACTAAGGCGGCTGCATTGGAGGATACGGAAAAAAACAAGTTTCTAATAAAAGGACGTTATAAATCAGAAGGAGGAGATGGAATTCCAATTGGAGCTTTTAATGTCCCGAGAGGTTCTGTTAAAGTTACTGCAGGAGGAAGGGTGTTGAGAGAGGGCATTGATTACACCGTAAATTACGCTATTGGAAGGGTGAAAATCATTGATCCTGCTTTGCAAGCATCAAATATTCCTATAAATATTTCTGTAGAGAACAACTCTTTTTTTAACCAACAGAATAAAAGATTTTCTGGGATCAACGTAATCCATAAATTTAACGATAGGGTTGTTATAGGTGGAACACTCCTCAACTTAAGTGAAAACCCACTAACCCAAAAAGCTAATTATGGAACTGAGCCTGTTAACAATACCATGATCGGTTTTAATACTAATTTTTCAACAGAAATTCCTTTTTTTACACGCTTGGTTAATAAAATTCCTACCATTAAGACTAATGTGCCTTCATTACTTTCCTTCCGAGGGGAAGTAGCTCATTTGATCTCGGGAAAACCAAAAAACACTCAGCTAAATGGAGAGACAAATGTCTATATTGATGACTTTGAAGGTGCTCAAACTAATATTGATATTAAAGGTTTTAACTCCTGGAAACTTTCCAGTGTTCCTTTTAAAAACTTTAAAGGCTCTGAAATAAAAGACAACAATCTAAAATCTGGATATGGAAGAGCAAAAATGGCTTGGTACTCTATAGATCCTATTTTTTATGCAGGTGGAAGACCCTCAGGGATTAATAATGATGATGTATCACTCAATACTACACGGAGAATATTTATCAAAGAAATTTTTCCTGAGCAAGACCTAGTACAAGGAACAACTACTGTTCAAAACACCCTTGATTTGGCTTATTTCCCCAAAGAAAAGGGTCCCTACAATAACGCTACAAATGAGGAGTTTGAAAATGCTACAGATCAAAATTGGGCTGGAATTATGAGACCAATAAATTCCACAAATTTTGAGCAGTCCAATGTAGAATTTATTGAATTTTGGTTGTTGGATACCTTCAGCGAATCTGAAATCCAAGAAGATGATTTAGGAGATCTTTATTTCCATTTAGGAAATATTTCAGAGGATATCCTAAAAGACGGACGTAAACAGTTCGAAAATGGTTTACCTGGAAATACAGGCCAAAATCTCGTTTATCCAACACCCTGGGGTAAAGTCCCCTCCACGCAGTCTTTACTTTACGCTTTTAATACTGTTCCAGGGGATAGGGTGGTTCAGGATTTGGGTTTTGATGGACTTAACGATCAAGAAGAACGATTAATATATGATAATGGACCTGCAGAGGATCCTGCAGGAGATAACTATGAATTTTTTGTTGCATCAAAAGGTGGAGTCTTAGATCGTTATAAGAACTACAATGGGTCGCAAGGAAACTCTCCTGTTGCTTTTTCAGATACTAACAGAGGAAATACTACTGAACCTGATTCGGAGGATATTAACCGAGATCAGAGTATGAATACCATCGATAGCTATTTCGAATACCGTATTCCTATTTCTAAAAAAATGAGTGTGGGAAATCACCCATTTATAACTGATGTTCGAGAAAACGTTAAGGTTAAAGTACCCAATGGTGATCAAATAACAACACGTTGGATTCAATTTAAAATTCCAGTTCAAAAAGGCTATTATGAAGATACGCAGTTTAGAGATTACTTTGAAGCAATTAACTCTATTGAGGACTTACGATCTATCAGATTTATGAGAATGATACTTAAAGGGTTTTCTCAACCTACTGTATTGCGGTTTGGTACTTTAGACTTGGTTAGAGGAGACTGGCGTAGATACAATCAAAAACTTAATGATAATCTACCCCAAAATAAAAATACCACTGTGGACATCAGCACCGTAAATATTTTGGAAAATGAAAATCGAATACCTATAAATTATATACTACCTCCAGATATTCAGAGGGAACAAGTCAATAATAATAACACTATTGTTAGGCAAAATGAACAGTCTATGTCTTTTAGGATTTGTGATTTACAACCTAAAGATTATAGGGCAGTTTACAAGAACGTCAATGTAGATATTCGCCAATACAAAAAACTAAAAATGTTTATCCACGCTGAGTCAATTGCTGGGCAGGAGTCTCTCCCTGGAGAAGGAACAGCTGATGAGTTCAATCAACGCCTTGTAGCATTTATAAGATTAGGGACAGACTTTAAAGATAATTATTACCAAATTGAAGTTCCACTAAAGCCAACAGATTACTCTGAAAGTAATGGAAATAGATTTTCTGCTGAGGCAGTTTGGCAGCCAGAATCTAACTCCATAGAAGTACCGATAAAACTACTTGCTAAGTTAAAGGCAGCCGCTATCAATAATGGGAGAGTTGGACGTCTATCCTATTTTGATGAAGAGCTAAATCCAGTTGGAGAATTCTCGCCAATTAGTGGCTTACCTGGTTTTAAGAAATATAAATTTGCGGTAAGAGGGAACCCATCTCTAGGCTCTATAAAAACGTTAATGGTAGGGGTTAAAAACCCTTCTCAAAAATTAGGTGACGAACTATGTGGTGAGGTTTGGTTCAATGAATTAAGGATAGCTGGAATTGACTCCCAAGGAGGATGGGCTGCAACAGGTGCCTTAGATGCTAATCTGGCTGATTTTGTAAATGTGGCTGCTACTGCAGGAATGTCAACCATTGGATTTGGTGCAATTGACCAAACCCCCAATCAAAGTAATCGGGAGGATATGAAACAATACGATGTGATTACTAACATCAATGCGGGTCATTTACTACCCGAGAAATGGGGAGTACAAATTCCTCTTAGCTTGAATGTAGGGGAAACCTATATAACTCCAGAATACGACCCATTCTATCAAGATATTCTACTTGAAAATCGATTGGATGCGTCGATAAGAAGTTCTCAAAGAGACTCTATTAACCAACAAGCAATTGATTATACAAAGCGAAAAAGTATAAGTTTGATCGGCGTGAGAAAAAATAAAACTGGTGACCGTCCAACCCGATTTTATAGCCCTGAAAATTTTGATTTTTCTTATGCCTACAATCAGATGTCACATCATGATTATGAGATAGAAAGCCAAAAAGATGAAAACCTTCAGTTAGGGGCTAACTACGGCCACTCCTTTAAACCTATCGAAATTAATCCGCTTCGAAAGTTTCAATTTTTAAATAGAAAAAAATATTGGCAATGGCTTAAAGAAATTAATTTAAATGTGATGCCAAGTAGTTTGGAGATAACTTCTAATATTAACCGAAACTTTAGTAGTCAACGCTTTAGACAAGTTTATATGGAGGGGATTAATAGTAATGAGCAACTTCCCTTACCCGATTTACAACTGCGAAATTATTTATTCGATTGGTCGTACGCTGTAAACCATAACCTTACCCGGTCAATGAGATTTACCTTTACAGCAACCAACAACAATATTGTCAGAAATTTTTTCATGAGTGAGCCTGTCACTGGATTTGGTCGGGTAAATAAAAATTTAGGTATTTGGGATGGAATTTGGGATACCGGTCAGTCTGATCGTCATTTTCAATCTTTAACATTGAATTATAAAATTCCATTACGATTGATTCCATTTTTGAGTTTTATTGACGCTAATTATAATTATAATGGAGATTTTAGTTGGCAGAGAGGATCTAATGCTATGGCATCGGTTACCAGTGAGAATGGTCAAAAACTAGGACAAATTAACACTATTCAAAATGCTAATACAAAAACTCTTACGGGTTCAATTTCATTTAATAGGTTATACAATATATTGGGGTTAAAATCTAAATCTAATTTAACTAATTACTATACTAGAACTATAACCACTGGGGAAAATCAAAATTCTGAGGAAAAGAAAATAACTAAAAAAAATAATCCTTTCAAAAAGGGAGCAACTATTGTAGTAGACTTACTTTCTTTAATCAAAAGGGTTCAATTCAATTACTCTGAAAATAATGGAAAGGTAATTCCAGGTTATATCCCAAATATTGGGTTTTTGGGAACTATGGACCCATCATTTGGATTTACATTTGGAAGCCAAGCTGATGTTAGGTATGAGGTTGCCAAGAGAGGCTGGTTGACAAATTTCCCAAACTTTAATGAACCTTTTGTCCAAGTTCAAAATAACAAGTTAAATTTATCAGCACAGATTAATCCTTTAAAAGACCTCACCATTGACTTAAACGCAGAGCGAAACCACTCTAACAATATATCAGAAAACTACAGGGTAGAGGATCAGAGATATGTTTCATTAAATAGCAATGAATATGGTAATTTTGGAATGTCCACGATTCTAATTAAAACGGCCTTTTCAGGTGGGACTGGAGTTGTTAACAAAAATTTTCAAAAGTTCAGAGACAATAGATTGATTATTGCTAAAAGACTAGCCCAGAAAAACCATGGGGGGAGGATTTTATATGATCAAGAGGGATTTCCTGAGGGATATAATAAAAATCATCAGACCGTGATGGTAGCATCTTTTTTAGCTACCTACACCGGAACAAGCCCCAATAAAATTTCCTTCAATCCAATTCAATCTACGCCATTACCAAATTGGAATCTTACTTATAGGGGATTAACGAAAATTAAATCTGTGGGGCGAATTTTCAATCGTTTTTCTATTTCTCATGGATACCGATCCAGTTATACATTAACCAATTATCAAACAAATTTAGAGTTTGAACCTAGCCAACTGTTTCAAAAGGACCGTGTTGGAAATTATATGACTTCTCGATTTTATTCCAATATTAATTTGGCAGAGCAATTTAATCCACTTATACGTTTTGATATTGAGTTCAAAAATTCTCTTAAAATTTTAGCTGAGTTAAGGAAAGATCGTACCCTTTCACTAAGTTTAGATAATAGTTTGCTAACAGAGCAAACGGGTAATGAATATGTGGTTGGTATGGGTTATCGTTTGAAAGATCTAAGGATTAGAACCCGTTTGGGTGGTAGGAGAGTTACGCTGAGTGGAGATCTTAACCTTAAAGCAGATTTCTCCTACAGAAAAAATATAACACTACTTAGGAATTTAGAATATGATAATAACCAAGTAACTGCAGGACAAACCCTTATGTCAATTAAATTTTCAGCGGGCTACAATCTGTCCAAAAATCTGACAAGCTTGTTATTCTATGATCATAATTTTTCAGAATTTGCGATATCGACTGCTTTTCCACAAACATCAATTCGCTCTGGAATAACCATTCGTTATAATTTTGGAAACTAAAAGTGAATTACATTACTTTGTTAAAACTTAATATTTAGTAAATGAATATTCCATCTTCGCTTAAATACACTAAAGACCATGAATGGGTTAAGATCGACGGAGAAATGGCCACTATTGGCATCACTGATTTTGCCCAACATGAATTAGGAGATATCGTTTACGTTGAAACTGAATCGATTGGGGAGATGCTCGTTTCAGAAGAAGTTTTTGGTTCAGTTGAAGCTGTTAAAACAGTTTCTGACCTTTTTATGCCATTAAGTGGAGAGGTTTTAGAATTTAATACCGCCTTGGAAGATACTCCCGAAGCTGTTAATGAAGATCCTTACGAATCTGGTTGGATTATTAAAGTTAAAATAGATGATCCAAGTCAAATATCTAAGCTTCTTGACTCTGATGCCTATCAACAATTAATTCTAGACAATAAATAAAAGTCTATAAGACTAAAAAATCCTTGTTTATTATTGATTTTTTTTTAGTTTAGCATACTAAATTCAGATATATAAATGCAACCAAAAAAGAATTTAAAAGCCGATTTATCTAAGAATAGCAGTTTATATTTTGTTATAGGCTTATCATCTATTTTACTTTTTACATGGATAGCAATTGAATGGAAAACATATGATCGAAGTGGATATGGGTATGAGGCGTTGAATGTTGATGATGATGACGATGAAGACGTTCCTATTACTGAACAAATTAAAGTTCCCCCCCCACCACCCCCTCCTCCTCCTGCTCCTGAAATTATTGAGGTTGTAGAAGATGAAGAAGAAGTCGAGGAAACAGTGATCGAATCTACTGAAACGGATCAAGAAGAAATTGTTGAAATAGTAGAAGTTGAAGAGGAATTTGACGATGTAGACGTCCCATTTGCAGTGATAGAAGACGTTCCCATTTATCCTGGGTGTGAAAGGGTTCCCAAATCTAAAAGAAGAATTTGTTTTCAAGAACAAATAAATAAGCATATCAAAAAAAACTTTAGATACCCAGAAATAGCTCAAGAGATGGGTATTCAAGGAAGGGTTTATGTAAGCTTTACTATTTCAAAAAACGGTTCAATTACTAATATCAGGATGAGGGGTCCAGATAAAAATTTGGAAAAAGAAGCTGCTCGGATTATTGGTAAACTTCCAAGTATGACTCCAGGAAAGCAAAGAGGTAGGCCTGTTCGAGTTCCATTTAGCATCCCTATTACTTTCAGACTCCAATAACTTTCACTCATTTAAAATAACATTCGGGTCTTTGCACAATGAAAATTTGTAGACTATCTTTGTGTTTGGAAAAATGATGATGAAGTTCTATTCAAATAGTTTACCAGTTACATCCTTTAACATTGGGCTAATAATTACTGATTTTTTACAGCTAACTAAATTCCGCCTTGCAATTAGTGTTGTTTTTTCTTCTTTAGCAGGATATTTATTGGCTGCGGATAAAATCGAAACCCAGGTTCTTTTGGGTTTATTTTTTGGAGGTTTTTCTATGGTTGGCGCCTCTAATGCTTTTAACCAATTGATCGAAAAAAATAAAGACTCTTTAATGTCAAGAACTCAAAATCGACCACTTCCTGGTGGGAGAATGAGTAATATTACAGCTTTCACTATCGCTACTGTCCTAGCCTTTTTAGGAATTTTAATTTTACAATATATAAATTACAAGACCGCACTTTTTGGCGTATTATCTGTCTTTTTGTATGCTTGCATTTATACACCTTTAAAGTCCGTAACTTCTCTAGCAGTTTTTGTAGGTGCTTTTCCAGGAGCTATCCCCTTCATGCTGGGTTGGGTTGCGGCTACTGGAAGCTTTGGAATTGAACCTGGTATTCTCTTTATGATACAGTTTTTTTGGCAATTTCCCCATTTTTGGGCAATCGGTTGGATGGTAGACGATGAATATAAAAAGGCAGGATTTAAAATGCTACCTACTGGAAGTCCAGACAAAACAACAGCATTTCTAATTGTATTTTATTCTTTGTGGACAATTATTATTTCGATTTTACCATATACTAGATACTCAGGAGACCTAAATTTATCTATCCAAGCAGCTATTGCTTTAATTTTAATAGGTGGTTATTTTCTTTATTTTGCTTTCAAGTTGATGCATCATAAAACAAAAAAGGCAGCTAGAAATCTCATGTATGCAAGTATTGTTTATATCAGTTTTCTACAAATAATTTATGTTCTTGATAAATGGATTTATATATGGATGAATTAGAAATAAAACAAGAAAAAGCAAAAAAAATGATGCTTTGGGTAGGAATGATAAGTATGTCGATGACCTTTGCTGGATTAACAAGTGCATATGTCGTAAGCAGTACAAGAGCTGATTGGCTTTCTAACTTTGATTTACCAAACGCTTTTACGATTAGTACTCTTTTGATTGCTCTAAGTAGTTTAACGCTTTATTTGGCTAAATATTCACTGAATAATAAAAAAAAAACTATATCATTTATTTTAATCACTTTGGGTTTAGCCTTGCTTTTTGTTTATTTTCAGTTTAAAGGTTTCGGAGAGATTATTGATCAAGGATATTACTTTACCGGGGCAGAAAGTTCAATTACTACATCCTTTTTGTATGTACTAATTCTACTTCACCTGATTCACCTTTTTTCTGGATTAATTGTATTAATTGTTGTTTTTTATAAACTTCAAAAAGGGCGTTATTCTGGATCAAATACTTTAGGTTTTGAGTTGGCTCATTTGTTTTGGCATTTTCTAGGTTTGTTGTGGATTTATTTATATCTATTTATTCTACTTTATAGGTAAAATATATAAATTTGTACTAAATAATTTGAATTATACTATATGGAATTGACTGCAGCTGAAAAAGAGGCAAATCTCTGGTCAGGAGGCCAAAGGCCACTTAATGGTAGCTATGGAAAATTAATGATGTGGTTTTTTATTGTTTCTGACGCCCTAACTTTCTCGGGCTTCCTAGTTTCTTATGGATTTTCAAGATTTAAAAATATTGACTCTTGGCCAATTGCAGACGAAGTATTTACTCACTTCCCATTTTTACATGGGATAGACGCACCAATGTATTATGTTGCTTTGATGACATTCATATTAATTTTTTCATCTGTCACTATGGTTTTAGCTGTTGATGCTGGACACCATATGAATAAATCCAAAGTAACCTTTTACATGCTTTTAACAATTATTGGAGGAGCTGTTTTTGTAGGTTCGCAAGCTTGGGAATGGAAAAACTTTATTAAGGGAGAATATGGTGCTCTTGAAACAAAAGGAGGTCAGATTCTACAATTTATTAATGCTGATAATGGTGAAAGAGTTCCCATTGGAGATTTTTCGATTTCAATACCTACAGAGAGAAGTGCTCACAAGGGTAGTAACGGACTATGGTATAAGAGTGAAGGTGCTTTAACATCATATTCTGTTAACGAAGTTGTAGAGGGATTTCAGGTAAATAAAAATTTGCTAATTAGAATTGAAAAGCTTGATAAAAATGGCCAAAAAATTATTCTTACAAGAGACGACTCTTTAGATAAAGTTGAAAACGCTGTTGCTGTAGTTGAGGGTGCAAACCTAATTCATAATGAGTATGGAAATCGTTTATTTGCAGATTTCTTTTTCTTCATTACTGGATTTCATGGATTTCATGTGTTTTCAGGTGTTGTAATTAATGTAATTATATTTTTTAATGTGATAATTGGTACATATGAAAGAAGAGGGCACTACGAGATGGTCGAAAAAGTTGGATTGTATTGGCATTTTGTCGATTTGGTTTGGGTATTTGTTTTCACATTTTTCTATTTAGTTTAACATTAAAAATTTTAATTATGGCTGAGGACTTTCACAAACTAGCTATTTTTAGAGGGCTATTAAAATTTAAATCTAACGTACAAAAAATATGGGGGGTTTTGATTTTTTTGTCTATCGTTACTACCATTGAGGTTGTTCTGGGGATAGTAAAACCTGAGTTTCTACTATCGTATTTCTTGAATATGAAATTATTGAATTGGATATTCATTATATTAACTTTGGTTAAAGCTTATTATATAGCATGGGATTTCATGCATATAAGAGATGAAAAAGGAAGCCTTCAAGGTGCTATTGTTCTTCCATTAATTATATTGATTCCTTACCTAATATTCATATTAGTGTTAGAGGCGGATTATATTTTTGATGTAATGAATAGTGGTTTTCAAAGCTGGAACTTTTAATACAAATATCTAATTGATAAATGATTTTTCATGGGTCAAATAACAAAAAAATATTTTGTTCTATGTATTCTTTTTATATTTCCAATTGTCATTTATCTATTTTTTGCTTCTGGTAAAAACAATTTTGCCTTACTTCCCGTCCTAACAGAGAATATTAATGATATCAAAAACTTGAAAACACTTTCAGGAGATCCAATACAATTGGAAGATAAAATTTCGATTTTGGGTTTTTGGGGAGAAGATCTTTCTCAAAAAAAAGGAGATGCTTTAAACCTAAATCAAAAGATTTATAAACGTTTTTACCAATTTAATGACTTTCAATTTGTGATGTTAGTCGAAGACGGTCATCAGGCTCAAGTTAATTTTTTGAAACAAGAACTACAAGAGGGAGTTGGAACAGACTTAGTTAAGTGGAGGTTTGTTTTTTGCTCTCCTAACGAAATACAAGAATTATTTGACAGCTTGAGAACAAATTTAAATCTTTCCCCAGGTAAAAGCTCTCCTTATGTTTTTATAATTGATAAAGAAATTAACCTAAGAGGCCGAGATGATGACGAAGATGTCGGAACCTTATATGGTTTCAATTCTCAATCAGTTGCCGAAATAAATAATAAGATGGTAGATGATGTCAAGGTCATCCTTGCAGAATACCGTCGAGCTTGGAAAAAGTACAACCAGGATTAAATGAGGAAAAATTACAAATATGCTGGATTGATCATAATCATTCTTGTCTTTGGAATTATTTTTATTCCAAAGATCATTGACAGATTAGCAAATGATACAGCGGTTCAGGACAACCGATCGCTACCCGCAAAACCTTTAGCGTATATTAAACTTGATGGAGAAGCTAAACGGGTCCCCGATTTTTTAATGCACAATCAAGATAGCCTTTTGATCAGTAATGAAGATTATTTAGGTAAGGTATATGTGGCAGAGTTTTTCTTTAGTCGCTGTCCTACTATTTGTCCAATAATGAATAGAAATATGAAAATTTTGGATGACAGATTTTGGAAAAGGCAAGACTTTGGTATAGCCTCTTTTACAATTGATCCAGCTCACGATACTCCATTAATTTTAAAAGAATATTCCCAAAGATATAAAGTAAAATCTCAAAACTGGCATTTTCTAAACGATGAAAAAGATCAGATATATAAACTAGCAAATTCAGGATTTAGTATCTTTGCAAGCATAAATCCTGCGGTAGCTGGTGGTTTTGAGCATCAAGGTTATTTTGCGTTAATTGACAAGAAGGGGTACATAAGATCTCGATTAGATCGTTTTGATAACCCAATCGTATATTATTTAGGAATTGATAGAGAGGATCAAGATATCCAGGGCGTAGAGATGCTATTAGAGGATATTGAGTTGTTATTAAAAGAATAAAAATTTAGAAAAATGAAATTCATTAGTATACCCTCAAAGTATTATAGCAAGCTGATTACATTTACCTCTATTATAGTCCCAGTCTTGGTAGCAGTTCTTTTCACGGTTAGAATACCTAATGTTGCTCCACTGGATTTTTTACCTCCTATCTACGCTGGAATTAACGCTATTACTGCTGTAATTTTAGTTTTTGCCTATATATCAATAAGAAATAAAAAAATTAAACTTCACGAATCGTTAATGAAAATAGCAATAGCTTTATCTTTAGTTTTCTTGGCCATGTATGTAGCATATCATATGACTTCTGACCCAACTCCATTTGGAGGCAAAGGAGTTGTAAGATATCTCTACTATTTTATTTTAATTACTCATATTTTACTATCAATAGGTATTATTCCAATGGTACTTGTCACTTATGTTCGTGCTATTTCAAGAAGGTTTGTAGATCATAAAAAAATTGCCGTGATTACCTTCCCCATATGGCTTTATATAGCGGTTACTGGAGTAATTGTTTATTTGATGATCTCACCCTACTATTAATTATGATAAGGATTCTTTTGTTTTTATTTGTCGGTTTATTGTTTTTGGGAGAGGTTTCAGCTCAGTGTTCCATGTGTAGGGCAGTCCTAGAATCCGGAGACTTAGAAGAAACTGCAAAAGGAATAAATAATGGAATTATTTATTTGATGGCAATACCCTATTTGTTGGTTGCTTTTGTTGGCTATCAAATTTTTAAACTCATCAAAAAATAATGTTTAGTAAATCATAATTAATTCTGTTCCCTTTTTTAGGTCAGATGAAACCTTTTGAGGTTTTCAAAATCTAAAAGAGTGGAATAGTAACATTTAATTTAAATTATAGTCCAATGATTCAAATCAACAACCTTCATAAATCTTATAAGATGGGGTCTAGTTCCTTACATGTATTGAAGGGAATTGATTTAAAAATTGATGAGGGGGAATTGGTTGCGATAATGGGCTCTTCAGGATCAGGAAAGTCTACATTACTAAATATACTTGGGATGCTGGATATTGCTGATGAAGGAAATTACCTACTGGATAATGTATTAATTAAAGACTTAACAGAAACAATTGCTGCCAATTACCGTAACCGATTTTTAGGCTTCGTTTTCCAATCCTTTAATCTAATTAATTATAAAAATGCGATAGAGAATGTTGCTTTACCTCTTTATTATCAGGGTTTAAAAAGAAAAATCCGACAACAAAAAGCGTTAGAATATCTCAAAAAAGTTGGCCTGAAAGATTGGGCGAAGCATTTACCCAGTGAGCTTTCTGGAGGACAAAAGCAACGCGTTGCTATTGCAAGAGCAATGGCATCTGAACCAAAAGTACTTCTTGCTGATGAGCCAACGGGTGCATTGGATTCCAACACGTCTAATGAGGTAATGAGTCTCATTCAAAAAATCAATAACGATGGAAAAACCATCTTAGTGGTAACCCATGAAATTGAGATTGCTCAGATGTGTAAAAGAATCATAACCCTTAAAGATGGGGTGATTGTCGAGGATAAAAAAATAGATCAAATTTTATTAGAAGATTATGTTTAGTAGAGACCAATGGCAGGAGATATTCGAAACTATTCGTAAGAATAAACTAAGAACCATTCTATCAGGTTTTACCGTAGCCTTAGGGATTTTTATTTTCATTATTCTATTTGGATTTGGCAATGGATTAAAAAATAGTTTTGAACAATTTTTTCTTGACGATGCTACCAATACCCTTTGGCTATATCCAGGGGTAACCTCAAAAGCTTACAGAGGATTTAAAGACAATAGAAGAATTGAATTCGAAAATAGTGATTTAATTGATATTGAGGAAAACTTTACTTTTTTTTTAGAAAATATTACCCCAAGAATAAATAGGAGGGAAACTTTAAGTTATAGAGGTCAATCTAACAGTTATAATATTAGAGCTATAGGTCCGGCTCATCAATATGTAGAGAAAACTATTATAATGAAAGGGCGGTTTATCAATCAAAAAGACGTAGATGAAAGAACTAAAAACATTACAATTGGGAGGCTAGTTGCACAAGATATATTTAAAAAGGAGGACCCTATCGGAAAGTATATCGAAATGGGAGAGAGTGCCTTTAAAGTAGTTGGTGTTTTTCAGGATAAAAGTGGAGATAGAGAGGAGCGACTCGTTTACTTACCCTATACAACCCGACAATTAATGGAAAAAAATAATGATAAAATTGATCAGATAATTGTAAGCTTTAATCCAGATTTGGGATATATTGGTGCCTTGGCCTTTGAAAAACAGCTTGGTGATTTTTTTAAAATTAAAAAAGTTATAGATCCATCTGATAAGAGCGGATTATATATAAGAAATACTACAGAAAGAGTGAGACAAAATCAGCAATTCGCTTCTGTCCTTCAGATTATTGTTGCCTTTGTAGGTATTGGAACATTGATTGCAGGGATTATAGGTATCTCCAATATTATGGTTTTTGTAGTTAAGGAGAGAACCAAAGAGTTAGGTGTAAGAAAAGCCTTGGGAGCGACTCCAATCAGCGTTGTTGGAATGATTCTAAACGAATCAATTTTTATTACTACATCATCTGGAATTTTTGGTTTGCTTTTGGGTGTTTTTATACTCAGTAGGTTAGAAGATCAGTTAGAGCAATATTTTATATTAGATCCTTATGTTGATTCCCTCACGGCATTAATAGCCACTTTTCTACTCATTTTTTTTGGTGCTATTGCAGGATATATTCCCGCCAAAAGAGCAGCCAGTATCAAACCCATTGTAGCCTTGAGAGATGAATAGCTTAAAAACCATATTTGACTATGATACTTGGCAAGAGATTTTTGGCTCTATTGCCAAGAATAAAATCCGTACAGTTGTTACTGTAATTGGGGTGCTATGGGGGATATTTATTTACATCACCCTCTCGGGTTCTGCAAAAGGATTGGACAATGGATTTGACCGCGAATTTCAAGATATGGCTATGAATTCTATGTTTGTGTGGCCTCAGAGTACAAGCATACCCTATGCTGGATTCAAAATTGGTAGGTCTCCACGTTTGACCATTCAAAATGTCAAAACGCTCAAGCAACAAGTTCCTGAGATTCAATATATCGCTCCTAGAAATGCTCGCGGGGTAAGAAGCGGTCCGCCGGCTAGCGTTGTTTATCGTGATATTTCGAGAACTTATAACATCTATGGTGACTATCCCGAATACAGCGAAATTTCTACAAAGAAAATTTATAAAGGGGGGAGGTTTATCAATAATGCAGACATAACCAATAAACGTAAAGTTTGTGTAATTGGGGAAAGGACAGAAAAAGAATTATTTGAAGAGGATGAGAATCCTGTGGGTAAATTTATTAGAATAGATAATGTGTATTTTCAAGTGATCGGAGTACATAAATATAATCCAGGAGGGGGTTTTGAAACTGATGGAGATATCTTTATTCCTTTTGAAACCTTTAGAAAACTTTACAATACAGGAGACAAGGTCAACTGGTTTGTTATTGCCGCATACGATAATGCCGATGTAATTTTGGTAGAAAAAAAAGTTAAAAAAGTACTTAAGAGAATTCATAAAATATCTCCTGATGATGAAAGGGCTTTTGGATCATTTAATATAGGAGAAGTTTTTAATCGAATTAAAGGATTCGCAGATGGAATGACTTTTTTGTCTCTAGTAGTAGGATTGGCAACCATTATTGCCGGGGTGATTGGTATAGGTAATATACTTTTAATATCCGTTAAGGAAAGAACTAAAGAGCTGGGAGTCAGACGGGCACTAGGAGCTACACCAGGAGAGGTAAGGATTCAGATTGTTTTAGAATCTGTTTTTCTGACATTGATTGCAGGAGTTTTAGGGATTATTTTAGGCGCAGCCGCTCTGGCTACTATCAATTTTTTTACTCAAGACTTAGCTGAATTTCCATATACTAATCCAACCGTTCCTCCTCTATTAGTTTTGGGAGCGCTATTGATTATGACCGTTATGGGAACACTAATAGGCTTGATTCCCGCACAGAGAGCAGTAAGTATAAAACCTATAGATGCACTTAGAGAAGAATAATTAATAATACTATATGAAAATTTTAAAAAATACAGCAATTGCATTTTTATTTTTTGGAGCCGCATTTGCTATGGGATACTTTATCAAAACCAATGCTAAATCACTAATTGATTACGATACCAAAACTCCCAAAATCTTATCTATTGAAAATAAAACGGTAGTGACTGGGAAAGTTATTCCTGAGGATGAGGTTGAGATTAAACCTCAGATATCAGGTATTATCGAAAAACTTTTTGTCGAAGAAGGTGATTTGGTTGCAAACGGAGACCTTTTGGCTAAGGTAAAAGTCGTTCCAAATGAACAGTCGTTAAATACAGCTAAAGGCCGACTTTCAAACGCAAAGCTGGTTTTGAGAAATGCTGAGGTCGAATACAGTCGAAATAAGCAGCTTTTTGATAAAGAGATTATTTCAAGACAAAGTTTTGATAATGTTGAGCTCAGTTACAACCAAGCTAGACAGAATGTTGAGAATGCAAAATCTGATCTCGAGATTATTCAATTGGGGTCTACTGGAGGCTCTAAAATTGCAAACACTAATATTAGGGCGATCGTTCCTGGAACTATTTTGGAAATTCCCGTTAAAGAAGGGGACCAAGTAATTGAGAGTAACACTTTTAATGCAGGAACAACAATCGCAACCGTAGCGGATTTAAATAAAATGATCTTTGAAGGAAAAGTAGATGAGGCTGAAGTTGCAAAATTGGAAATTGATATGCCTCTTAAAGTTACACTTGCAGCAATTGAGGACAAAGAGTTTAATGCCCAATTGAAATTTATTGCTCCTAAGGGAAATGAGGAGCAAGGTACAGTTCAGTTTAAAGTTGAAGGGGAAGTATTTCTTGATGATTCGGTTTTTGTTCGTGCAGGTTATAGCGCCAATGCTTCTCTGCTTCTTGAAAAAAAAGACAGCGTTATGAGTATTCCAGAAGCGCTTCTGCAATTTGATAGGAAGACAAATAGACCCTATGTTGAGATTAAAAATGAAAAAGGAAAGTTTATTCGAAAAAAAATAGAAACTGGAATTTCGGATGGTATAAACGTTGAAATTTTATCTGGTCTTAAAATGAATGATGAGATTAAAGTATGGAATAAAACTGAGCCGTTTAAACTTGATGAAGAAGAGGAAGAAAAAAATTAATTTAAGATGAAAAACATTAGAATACTTTTATCGTTTTATTTCTTTTTTTTGGTCGTTAGCCTCAAAGCACAAAAGTTTAAGATGAACCTAATGGAGTGTGTCGAAATGGCGGTAAATAAAAATATTTCCATAAAGCAAATTGAACTGAGAGGTCTTGAGGCAGCAATTGATAAGAATGATGCTAAAGGAAACTTTTTACCATCGATCAACGCTCAGGCCAACCACTCATGGAACATAGGGTTAAATCAAGATATTACAAGAGGAACACTCGAGAATAGAACTACCCAATACACATCTATGGGAGCTAATTTAAGTGTCGATCTATATCGTGGATTGCGAAACTTAAATCAAATGTACCGAGCTAATTTAGCAATATTGGCAAGCCAGCTGCAGCTCGATGACATGAAGGATGATATTCGCCTTATGGTAGCCAATTCCTACCTTCAGATTATGTTCAATATTGAAATCCTGGATGTTCAAAAATCCCAATTGGAGGTTACTAAAGCAGATGCTGATAGAACTCAAAAAATGATTGAATCTGGAATTCGCATAAAAGCTGATTTACTTGAGATAGATGCAACCATGGCATCACAAGAGCAGGCTGTTGTAATTGCAGAAAATAATTTGAGATTATCGAAAATTAATTTGGCACAGATTCTTTTAATTACTGATTATGAAAACTTTGATATTGTAGTTATGGATATGGACGTTCCTTTTGCTCAAATATTAGCTCAAAACCCAAAGACTATTTATGAAAAAGCACTCACCCATCGCAATGATATTAAACTGCTTTTGACCAATATAGAGATTGCAGAAAAAGATATTCAGTTAGCTAAAGGAGGTTTACAGCCAAATCTCACCGCCTTTTATGGTTTCAACAGCCGTGTCTCCTACGCTGATAGGTTTACGGGGAATGGTATTTTTAATGATGTACCCATTGGATTTGTAGGTTCGACAAACGAGACTGTTTTAAGATCTGTTGAGGGTAGTAGAGCCATTGGACCACTTCCTTTTGAAGACCAATTCAATTTTAACAAAGGGCATAATCTCGGTTTGAGACTAAATGTTCCTATTTTTAATGGTAATGCTGCTAGAAATAATGTAGAAAGATCCAAAGTTAATTTACTCCGTCAGCAAAACCAATTAGAACAAGAAAAACTAAATTTAGAAAGCACAATAAATGAGGCATATAATAGTGCTAAAGGGGCTTACAAGCTCTATGAGGCATCAAGTAAAACCGCACTCGCTAGAGATAGGGCTTATCAAGATGCTATCAATCGCTTTGAGGCAGGGGTAATGAATTCTTTTGACTTTAACCAAATCAAGCAGCGTTTTGATGCAGCCACATCAGATGTAGTTCGTGCAAAATTTGATTATATTTTTAAATTAAAAGTTCTTGAATTCTACTTTGGTCTCAACATAACGCTTTAGATGCGTTTTTTTACTTTTGTGTAGTGAGTATTATTTTACATATAGAAACAGCTACTAAAAACTGTTCCGTTGCTTTGAGTGATTCAGGAAAACTATTGGCTTTAAATGAAAATTATTCTGAAAACTATAGTCACAGTGAACAGCTACATGGATTTATTCAAAAAGTTTTGAAAAAGGCAGATATAAAAATGTCCTCTATTGACGCTGTTGCCGTAAGTAAGGGGCCAGGTTCTTTCACTGGTCTAAGAATTGGAGTTGCTGCAGCTAAAGGTATTTGTTTCGCTTTAGATCTTCCACTTATTGGAATCAATTCCCTCCAAGTTCTTGCAGGAAAAGTAAATCTGATCGAAGATACTTTGATATTTCCAATGTTTGATGCCCGAAGAATGGAAGTTTATACAATGGTACTTAATGAGAAAAAAGAAGTTTTGAAACCTACTTTTGCTGAGATTATCACCAATAATAGCTTTGATTCTTTTCCTAAGGATAAAAAGTGGATATTTATGGGTGAAGGTGCTCAAAAGTGTAAAACCCTTCTTAATGCCCCTCACATTTATTATTGGGATGATTTGAAATTCCCCTCAACCAAGGAAATGATCCCATTGGCGCGGGAGGCCTTTGAAGAGAAAAAATTTGAGGACGTTGCCTATTTCGAGCCTTTTTACCTTAAGGAGTTTTTTACAAATGACAAGAAAATTCAGGATTAATCACCCATTCACTGCCTCTACCAAATTTACCTTTCCAGGTAGCATTTCTTTTAAGATGTTTTCAATACCGCTTTTTAAAGTAAAAGTAGAGGAGGGACAGCCACTGCAGGCACCCTGAAGTAATACCTTAACTAATTTCTCTTTTTCACTGTAAGAGTCAAATATAATATTACCTCCATCTGATGCCACAGCTGGCTTCACATATTCGTCCAAAACTTTAACGATTTCTTGCTCTGTTTCATTTAAATTATCGGAGCTGACTGAAGTGATTTTTCCAATACTTTCTAGAAAAGAGTTACCTAAAATTATTTTTTCATCTTCTAAATAACTTTTAATAAAACCTCTTAGTTCCATTACGATTTCATCCCACTCTGTTCCCTCGTATTTAGAAATTGAAATATAGTTTTCGTCTAAAAAAATTTCTTTTACATAAGGGAAATTAAAAAGTGCTTTGATCAAAGGAGCATCAACAGCGTTTTCTATATTTTCAAATGAAATGGATTGTTCGGTAAGTTTTATATTGGCTACAAATTTCATTGCTGAGGGATTGGGAGTGCTTTCGGCGTAGATCGTAATAGGTGATTTTTTGATATTTTTTGGCGTATCAATAATCGATCCACCATCGTTTAAATAATCCTCAATTTGCTTCGCAACTTCAGTTATTACTTCTTCCCAATCCAGTATATCAAATCGCTCTACTATAATTGTATCGTTTTCAATAGATACTTTTTTGACAAATGGAAGATAAAATAATTGTTTAACTAATGGTGCATCGGCAGCTTGATCAATATTAGCATAGGTTTTAGTAATATTAATTTTGGTGGCCGGATTAATGGTAAATTTGGCTAGTTTGGCCCCGCTATTACAACTTGCAACAATCTGTATCTTCTGCATCTTTTTTTTCACAAATTTACAAAAATCCACTTCCATTTAAGAAAGCTGCATGTGCTTTACATCAATTTTTTAATTTAGAGGAAATATCCAATTATGTTAATCAAATCAGTTCGCGGTTTTACCCCAAAATATGGTATCGATTGTTTTTTTGCCGAAAACTCTTCCATTATCGGCGAAGTCATCATGGGAGACAATTGTTCTGTCTGGTATCAAGCTGTTATTCGAGGAGATGTCAATTTTATAGAGATTGGTAATCGCGTTAATATTCAGGATGGTGCTATTATTCACGGTACTTATGAGCAATCTGGTACAAAAATTGGAAATGATGTTTCTATCGGACATAATGCAATTATTCATGGTTGTACTATAAAAGATAGTATTTTGATTGGCATGGGAAGCATCATAATGGATAATAGTGTTGTAGAGTCCAAAAGTATCATAGCTGCAGGAAGTGTTTTGCCAAAAAACACTATAGTTCCCGAAGGATCAGTTTTTGCTGGGGTTCCTGCAAAAAAAATAAAAGAAATCGATCCAGGCCTACAAAAGGGAGAAATAGAGAGAATTGCTAAAAATTATCTAACTTATGCTTCTTGGTTTAAATAAAAAACTGCCAATTGTGGCAGTTCAGTATCGTTATAGTCCTGTTGTAATTAAAATCCTAATTCAACTTTCACCTCAGCCATAATGTCTTTTCCTTTGGCAATAATAACGCTTCCACCAGCGGAGGAATCTAAAACATAATCAAACCCTAATTGACCTGCTATCTTATCAATTGCAGCTCTGGCTTTTTCAATTAATGGCTGCATCATATCTACAGACTTTTTTTGAAGCTCCTGAGAAACAGTTTGTTGGAATTCCTGAATTCCCCTTTGCATATCTTCGAGTTCTTTTTGTCTTTTTTGGTTGATGATTTCAGTTTGATTGCTTGCATCAGCGGCATAAGTTTGTGCTTTGGTCTGCAACTCCTTGTAAGTGCTTTCCATATCAGCAGTGTAAGTGTCTTCAAGTTTTTTCAATTCCTTTTGAGCTGAGATTACCTCAGGCATTTCACTGATTAATTTTTGAACTTCAATGTGAGCAACTTTTACTTGCCCAATAGCCAAATTCAATGGGGCAATTAAAAATAAAAGGGGAATAAAAAGATTTTTTAATTTTTTCATTATTGTAGTTTTAATTATTTTCTCCTGCAATTAACTTTTTTGCGGAGTTAATTTTTTCTTTTCTTTCTTTGATTCTTTCCTGGACCTGAATTCTTTTCAAAACCAAGTCGCTAATATCGTAATTTTTTGCTGAATACAACATAATTATATCAGAAGATCGATCAAAAACAAAGTCGTACTTACGTTCTTTTGCAACATCCTGAACAATTGAAAGCACTTGATCTTGAACCGGTTTAAATAGTTGATTTTTTTGGATCATCATATCACCATTAGGACCAAATCTTTTTTCCTGTAGCGAAACAATCTCTGAGGCGAAATCCCTAATCTCTAGCTCACGATCTTCAATTAGTTCTGGGGTTAGAAGTATTTTTTCAACAGTAAATTGATCTTGAATTTGTTTGAGTTTGATTTTTTTTAATTCAATTTCTTTTTTCCACTGAGAGATTTTTTCATCTAGCAGCATATTTGCAGTACTAAACTCCTTATTTTTGTTCAATATGACATCCATATCAATATAAGCAATTCGAGCTCCCCTTTGACCATGAAGTATTGAGGGGATTACAAAAAGTATGAATACCAACTTAAAAATTCTTTTCATTTTATTGCTAAGATTATGCTATAAATTGATAACGACAAAAACAAATAAATATTTTAATTCTAAATCTAGAACATTTTAGAATTGTTGTCCAATGATGAAATGAGTTTCCCAACCATTAGGTTCGTTAGCCCCCGTCGGATTATCAAATCCATACCCGAAGTCAATTCCTAAAAGTCCAAATGCGGGCATGAAAATTCTTACACCCATACCGGCCGATCGTTTTGAATTAAAAGGATTAAAATCCCTGAAATTATTATATCCATTCCCAGACTCCAGAAATGATAATGCGAATATTGAAGCACTTGGCTTTAATGTCAAAGGATATCTAAGCTCTACAGTAAATTTATTGTAGATTAAGGAGCCATCTTGACTCGAAAGCGATTGATTTTTATATCCCCTTAGTGCAATTGTTTCTCGTCCATCTAATGCATAATTTTGCATTCCATCTCCACCCAAGTAAAACCTTTCAAAGGGTATGTTTCCTCTTTCATTGTTGTAAGCTCCAATAAAACCAAAGTCTGTCTGAGTTTTAAGAACTAATTTTCCTATTAATGTTGTGTACCATTCCCCGTTAAACTTAAGTTTGTAGTACTCTAACCATCTAAATTTTTCTTGATCAATTTTCTCCGTATTAGGATTGCCATTCGAAAGTTGAAACGCTTTTTGACTTTCTAAACTCGAATAATCCACTCCACTTATTAGAGAATATGGAGGGGTTAGCTTAGCGCTTATGGTAAATTTTGAGCCTCCTATTGGGAAGATTGGATTTGTAAAGGTATTATTTCTGGATAGCGCAATAGTATAGGATAAGTTATTAGCCTGACCGTCACCAAAAGTAAAAAGGCCCGTGTAATAGTTATTTAGATCATAATACTGGTAGGCAATTGCCTGCGAAAGGGTGAAAAAGTCGTCAGGAACTTTAAGTCTTTTTGCCAATCCAAGAGTAAGGCCACTAATTTGAAAATATTGGCTTTTATCGGCTCGACCAGTGAAGAAGTCATATCTGTATTGAACCGTATGTGATAAAGAAGTAGAAAATTGAACAGGTTGTCTTCCACCCAACCAAGGTTCTGCAAAACTAAAACTATAAGTACTATAAAACTGACTTGCTTGTAACCTAAGACTTAAACTCTGTCCATCTCCCATTGGGAGCGGCTTGTATGTATCTAGGTTAAAAATATTTTTCATAGAAAAATTATTGAATGAAAGTCCAAGAGTTCCAATAAAGCCACCACCGCCATAACCTCCCTGTAGCTCAATTTGGCTTGCACCCGCCTCTGTTAAACCATATTCTATGTCGACTGTTCCTGCATTTGGATCTACATTTTTAAAGTCAGGATTTATATTTTCAGCATCAAAAAAACCTAGTTGACCTAATTCTCTTACAGTTCTAACAACCATATCTTTACTATATAATTCACCAGGTTTTGTTCTCAACTCTCTATAAATAACGTGGTCATTGGTCTTTGTGTTTCCAACTACAGATATTTTATTGAATTGGGCAATTTTTCCTTCATTAACTCTTATTTCAAAATTGATTGTATCATTTTCTGCACTTACTTCAACTGCATTAATACTAGAAAATAAGTAGCCGTTATTTTGATATAAGTTTGATAGATCATTGGCGTCAGGTTTTTCGTCTGCAATACGTTTTTTAAGAAGTACACCGTTGTAGGCATCTCCTTTTTTTATTCCAAGAATTTGTGCTAATTGAAAGTCACTATATATTGAGTTTCCTAGAAAATTAATGTCTCCAAAATAATATCTATTACCTTCTTCTATCTTAAAATCAATTGAAAGTGTATTGTCATCGTTCATTCTCATACTATCCTTTAATATTCTTGCATCACGATAACCCTTTTCTTTAAAAAAATCTAATAGATTTTGTTTGTCTTCAGCATATTCGTCTTCAAGTAATTTGGATTTTTTCCAAAAACGCAATGGGAAACGTTTTTTCGTTTTTTTTAGTTTAGACCTAAGTTTTTTGTCATTAAAAATCTTATTTCCTTCAAAATTAATCTCTTTAATTTTTACTCTTTCACCCAAGTCTACATTAACCAACATCTTAAATGTATTACTCTTTAAAGAATCTTCAATCATATTAAAATTAACTTTAGTATTAATAAATCCATCTTTTTTAAATTTATTAATAATGTAGTTTTTTGTATTAGTTAAAAAACTTTCGGAGAGTTTTTTTCCTGGTGAAAGTTCCGTTTCATCAACTAGTGGATCTATTTTACCAGACTTAAGTCCGGTAATTTTTACCTCTCCAAGAGTAGGAAGCTCCTCTATTTCTATTTCAAGCCCAACCCTATCTCCATCAAATTTTGTTATGTAAAAATTTATATCACTAAACAGTTGTAGGTTCCAAAGTTTATTTATTATGCTACTAATTTCATCACCTGGAATATTTATTTTTTGCCCTTTTCTAAGTTGACTATATGAAATTACAGTTTGGTCGCTGAAAGTTTTTATGCCACTAACCGATATTGTGTCTATAGTATAAAGTTTTCCTTTGACAAATTCATCCAGGTTTTGTGCTTGGGAAAAAATAGTTCCCAATAAAAAGACCGAACATAAAAATAAACCTGTCTTAAATAAATAATTATTTAAGAAGCTGCTCACCCGTTTTTCCAAATCTACGTTCTCTTTTTTGGTAATTTATTATTGCTTTGTGCAAATGTCTCTTATTAAAATCTGGCCATAGCACTTTTGAAAAATACAATTCGGCGTAAGCAATTTGCCACAGCAGAAAGTTACTAATACGCTTTTCCCCGCTTGTTCTAATAAGCAAGTCCACATCTGGTAAATTTTGCGTGTAAAGATGCTCATTTATAATGGATTGGTCAATTTTTTCGGGAGAAATTATATTATTTTTAACTTTGATTGCTAACCGTTTAAATGTACTAGCAATTTCCTCTCTTCCACCGTAACTGAGAGCAAGTGTCAAAGTCATCTGATTGTTATTTTTAGTTTTTTTTATCACATAATTCAATTCGTCCTGAACTATGTTTGGTAATTTATCAATATTACCAATAACATTCAATTTAATTCTATTTTTAAGAAGCTTTTCGAATTCATTTTTTAAACTATTGACTAATAATTTCATTAATACGCCAATTTCTTCTGATGGACGATTCCAATTCTCTGTTGAAAAAGCATAAAGAGTAAGGTGTTTTATTTTCAAATCAACAGCCTCTTCAACAACTTTTTGGACAGCCTTAACACCGTTTCTATGGCCAAAAATTCTTTTTTTACCTTTTTGCTCGGCCCAACGTCCATTGCCATCCATAATAATAGCTAAATGGCTTGGAATGTCATTTTTGTTATCTATCATAATCATTCTTTGCAGTAACAAGGCAGATCGCCAAAGGTAAATGAAATTGTTAAACCTGTGAAAACATACCAATCATTATTGTTAATGTTTCCAAATTCATTCCCATTAGGCACTCCAGCATCAGATTTAGGAAAGCTTCCGTCTAAATTATCGGAAAAGGTATATCTAGCTCCAATTTCCATTCCGAGTATTAATATTGGAGAAATGTTAGCTTTAAGCCCAATTATCACGGGAAGAGAGATATTACTGCCTTTTGCATAGTCTATATTTTCAAGTGTATTTGGATCATGATAAAACAAATCATATTTGATATATCCCACTCCTAGAAACAAATAGGGGGTAAGTAATTTATCTGACCCATGTAAATTAAAATCAACAAAATTTATTTCAGCACCTGTGGAAAACTCCAAAATTGAATTTTCGAACCTATACCTTCTCGTAAATCTAGCAAAATCATTGGGGTTATAATCACTTTTTTTAATAGAGGTATACATTAAATTAGCACGTAATGAATAACGCGTAGTTCGATTCCACTTATAAATCAACCCTAAGCCAGGGTTTTCAGGAAATATATAATTTGAAGAGCCTACATCGCCCACATAGTTAGCTCCTCCTATAAATATTCCAATTTCATGGTATTGAGAGCGAACAGTGTATTGTGTTAAAACAATAACAAAAAGCAACCAATTTTTTTTCATTTAACAGCACAAGTAATCAGACCAGCCAAAAATTTTGCTGAGAAACACTAGTTATAATCTAAAACTAAGAAAAGTCATTTTTATTGTCTGTTTCGAGTATCTAGTCCCCAAAAAAGCTTGTTGCGGAGTGTTTTGAAATAATTATTTCCAATGAGTTCAACGGTAAAGACAGGAAAAGATGCTTTTTTAATTGTTATAAGTGTCCCGTTTTCCACAGTAAAAATCCTCGAATCTAAAGACATGAGATGTCCTTCACCTCTTCCGTCCACACTGATTTTTATGGAAACTTTATCTGGAACTACCAAGGGTCTGATATTAAGATTGTGTGGGGCTATCGGATTGAGAATAATTCCTTTTGTTTCAGGAGTTAAAATCGGACCATTACTACTCAATGAGTAGCCTGTTGAACCGGTAGAGGTTGCAATTATTAGTCCGTCAGCCCAATAAGTTGTAAGATATTCCTCATTGATTTTAGTCTGAATACTTAACATTGAGGTGGTATTCATTCTATTAATACTAATTTCGTTTAAGGCAAACGAAAATGAATGATTAAGAGCATGATTAGTATCGGAAAGCTCAACAGATAGTAAGCTTCGCTCTACCAGTTTGAATTTTTTATCAAAAAATTCGTCTAAAGCCTCATTTAGTGTTTCTTTTTGCAAACTTGTCAAAAAACCCAATCGTCCTGTATTGATACCTAAAATTGGGATCTTAGAGTCTTTAACAAACGTAATTGAGCGAAGTAATGTTCCGTCACCCCCAATGGAAAATAAAAAATCAATATCTGAGTCGATTGTCCCTGAAGCGTCAAATTGAGCGTGATCAATTGGCTTGGAGATGTATTCAATTAATCGATTATCCAAATCGAGCCTATGACCTTTTTTTTCTAAATATGAAATAGCAGCTAAAGCATACTCAATAGTAGCAGAGGTATCAAAAGCACAAAATATGGCTATTTTCATCAAGCTTAATTTCGTTGTAAAATTACGAAACTTTATTTGGCTGGGCTTTTGATTCACGAAATTTAGAAGATGCCAGAAGAAGTTCTTAATTTTGAACTTAAAATAGTAATATGACCCAGCTAAGTGTAAACATCAATAAAATTGCTACTTTAAGGAATTCTAGGGGAGGGAATGTTCCCAACCTACTTTCAGTAGTTGTTGACCTGCAAGGTTATGGAGCCCAAGGAATTACGATTCACCCCAGACCAGACCAACGCCATATCAAATATAATGATGCCTTGGCATTACCTGAAGTTTTGACTACCGAATTTAATATCGAAGGAAACCCCATTACCAAGTTTGTTGATTTGGTGAATCGTATAAAACCCCATCAGGTCACCCTTGTACCCGATGGAGAAAATGCCGTTACCTCAAATGCGGGATGGGACACCATAAAACACCGAGATTTTTTAAACGAAGTCATCAGTGAATTTCAAGGCAAGGGAATCAGAACTTCTATTTTTGTGGATCCAGACGAAAAAATGGTTGAGGGTGCAAAAGCAACTGGAACTGATAGAATTGAGCTCTACACCGAAGCCTATGCCAAGAACTACCCACAAAATCCTGAAAAAGCCATTGCACCGTATGTAAAAGCAGCTAAAGTTGCCAATAAGCTAGATATTGGAATCAATGCAGGCCATGACTTAAATTTAGAAAATACGGCTTTCTTCGCCAAAAATATCCCCCAACTTTTGGAAGTTTCCATCGGTCATGCGCTGGTTAGCGAGTCACTTTATTTGGGCTTTGAAAATATCATTCCCATGTATCTTCAACGACTGGCCTAATGGAGCTATTGCATAGCAATATTATTGGAAAGGGAGAAAAAAAATTAATTATTCTTCACGGTTTTTTGGGGATGGGAGACAATTGGAAGACCCATGCTAAAAACCTGGCCGAAAAAGGCTATTGTGTTCATTTAATTGACCAGAGAAATCATGGAAGGAGTTTTTGGAGTGATGATTTTAGCTACCAGTTCATGGTTGAGGACCTAAAGACTTATACGGATCATCATCAAATAGCCTCTGCAATTCTTTTAGGACATTCCATGGGTGGAAAAACAGCTATGAATTTTGCCTTGAAATATTCTCAACTTGTTGAGAAACTAATTATTGCCGATATTTCACCTAAATATTATGCACCACACCACCAGAATATTTTAGCAGGTTTAGCGAGTCTTGATTTTCAAGTTATTCGATCAAGAAAAGGGGCAGAGGAGCAATTATCAAATTACATCAGTGATTTTGGAATCCGACAGTTTTTGTTGAAAAACCTTCACTGGCTTAAGAATGGTAAATTGGGCCTGAGGATAAATATCGGAGTTCTAAAAAATAGTGGGGAAGCCATTGGACAAGCAGTCAATTGCGATAAAGTTTTTGATAAACCCACCCTATTTATGATCGGATCCAACTCAAATTATGTAGATAAAAGTAATGATAATCATATGATTACAAGTTATTTTCTTAAAACAGAAATGATCGAAATTAAAGATGCAGGGCATTGGCTTCATGCAGAACAACCAAAGCTTTTCTTCGATCACTTAACCTCCTGGATAGGTTGAATTGTTTACATTTTTACATTCAAGCTCAAAAATGTTATAAAATATAACAAATTGTAAAGGGATATATGGCTAAACTTAAATTTGGCAATAATCTTATGGAAACAATCATTCGAAAAGCAGAAAAATCTGATACTGAGGCAATTTTTTTATTGATTCAAGAACTTGCTGTTTTTGAAAGAGAGCCTAATGCCGTAATTATAAATAAAAAAACTATTAAAAAACACGGTTTTGGAAAACAGCCTTTGTTTCAGTGCTTTGTTGCCGAAATCAATAAAAAGGTTGTCGGAATTGCCCTTTTTTACCCCAGATACTCTACATGGAAAGGCCCCACTTTACATTTGGAAGACCTGATTGTAACCGAAGAAATGAAAGGTAAAGGAATCGGATCAATGCTGTACACTGCTTTCCTAGAATATGCCGACAAAGTCGGGGTGGAGAGAGTAGAATGGGCAGTCCTTGACTGGAATCGTCCAGCGATTACTTTTTATCAACAAAGTGGAGCAAAAGTATTGAGTGATTGGAGAACTGTTCAAATGGATAAAAAAAGTATACAAAATTATGTTTATAAAATAAATTAAATAAATGAAGATATTCAAGTTTGGGGGGGCTTCCGTAAAAGATGCCGATGGGGTCAGAAACATTTTAAGCGTTTTAAAACATACTGGTTTTGACAATACTTTGATTGTGGTGTCTGCTATGGGAAAAACCACCAATGCCTTAGAAAATGTCGTTCACAGCTATTTTGAGAATAAAGAACAGTTCCCTAAAAAACTCGAGGCAGTTCGTTCTTATCATCATCAAATTATAGCAGGTCTTTTTAGTGATGAAAAAGTCCTAGTCACAGAAAAAATCGATTCTCTTTTTGATGGAGCTTTAGGCTTTTTATTTGATAATACTGTTGATAACTACAGTTTGGTTTATGATCAAGTAGTCAGCATAGGAGAATTGGTTTCCTCTATTATCATAAGTTATTACATGAGACATGAAGATATTGAAAATACATGGTTGGATGCAAGAAAATGTGTCAAAACCGATACCTACTACCGAGATGCAAATTTGGACTGGGAAAAGACCAAAACTGAAATTCTAACAATGGTCAAGGGAAACAGCACACTGATTTCTCAAGGATTCATCGGCAGTGCCCCCAATGGAATGACTACTACCCTTGGTCGCGAAGGCTCTGACTATAGCGCAGCTATTTTTGCGTATGCCATAGTGGCAGATTCTGTAACCATCTGGAAAGATGTTCCTGGTGTTTTAAATGGAGATCCCCGAGAATTTGAAGATACGGTATTGCTAAATCAAATTTCCTATCGCGAGGCAATTGAACTGGCTTTCTATGGTGCTTCTGTAATTCACCCCAAAACCCTTCAGCCACTTCAACGTAAAGAAATTCCATTGTACGTTAAATCTTTTGAAAATCCTGAAAATACTGGTACAGTAGTTTCAAAAGGAAAGATCCTAGAACCATATGTTCCCTGCTATATTGTCAAAAAAAATCAAACCTTACTCAAATTGTCTTCCAAAGATTTTTCCTTTATCATAGAGGATAACATCAGTGAGATTTTTGCTCTATTGCACCAATATAAGATGCGGGTAGAAATGATCCAAAACTCCGCTATCAGTTTTTCTATTTGTATCTTCAATAAATATAGTAAGCTAGAATCATTAGTCAATGCACTAAATGCAAAGTTTAATGTAAAAGTTACTGATCAGGTTGCCCTTTACACCATTCGTCATTTTGATAAGCCCGCTATCAACTTTATCAAAAATAAGGTGGGCAGTATTCTCCTAGAACAGAGAACAACAGATACTGCCCAATTTGTGGTAATGGATTAAAAAAATATTTTTTTAATCTTTTCCACTATGGTAGTTGCTAGTTTGATCTGACTTTCACGAGTCCATCCTCCTACATGCGGGCTGAGGATTACATTTTTGGCTTGTATTAAATATTCCAGGGCTAATGGTAGTTTGTCATCATTAAAAATGGAAGAAAAGGATCTGGTTTCATATTCCAAAACATCCAATCCTGCACCCATAATTTTTCCGGATTGCAATCCCGTTACTAGATCCTCTGTAACCACAGCAGAACCTCTAGCAGTATTCAACAACCAAAAAGAGTGGTTCATTTCTTCGATAAATTTATAATCAATAATCCCTCTTGTTATAGGTGTATGAGGCGTATGAATACTAATTACCTCGCTTTTAGTCATAAGTTCTTCCATACTTACCTGTAATGCGTTTTCATCCCCGACATTATCTAAGATGTCGTAGCATAGCGTTGATACATCAAAACCAGAAACTCTTTGGGCAAAACTTTTTCCAGTATTTCCATAACCTATAATCCCAATTGTTCTCCCACTGAGTTCCCAGCCTCGATGCCCATCCCTGTCCCATTGACCCGCTTGAATAGACTCGTGACCTGCTTTAAGATTATTCATCAACCCAAGTAACATTCCTACGCAGTGTTCCCCCACCGCATTTCGATTGCCTTCAGGTGCATTAATCAAGTAGATATTCCTGTTTTTAACAGCTTGAACATCAATATTTTCTATCCCCGCACCAACACGACCAATAAATTTTAAATTTTTGGCATGCAATATAAATGTCTTATCTATTTTGAATTTACTTCGAAGAATAAGGCCATCATATGCATCAATTTTAGCGAGTACTTCCGGTAAGCTATCATTAAAAGCCAAATCATTTTGAAAGCCCAAAAGATCAAGTCCTTTGGTCAGGGAGGGATGATTCTCTTCAATGTGTAAAACTTTCATTTTCATAAATTAAAATCCCAAAAAGACTTTAGCCATGTAGAAAAAAAAGAAAATCCCAAAAATATCATTGGCAGTAGTTATAAAAGGGCCTGTAGCAATCGCAGGGTCAATCCCTCTTTTGTTTAAAATAATAGGGACAAAAGTACCGACCAATGCTGCGATAATGATTACCCCCATCATGGCTCCGGCAATGGTGAGGCTTATGATAAGGTCTTGATTTATAATGAAACCAAATAAAATAAGAATTAACCCCAGTGCTAGTCCATTAATAAGACCCAAGCCAATTTCTTTAAAAAGTAGGGGGAGCAACGACCCCCTCACTACGTTATTGGCCAGTCCCTGAACTATGATCGCAGAGGATTGAACACCAACATTTCCAGCCATAGCTGCTATTAGTGGTGTATAAAAAAATAAACTACGTAATTCAGGTAATTCCATTATTTTTTCAAAGTCTTGAAGAATAAAAACACCTCCCAAACCACCAAGTAATCCCAGAAAGAGCCAAGGTAATCGAGCTTTTGTAAGCTCAAAAATACCATCATTAGCTTCAACATCATTCGATATTCCAGCCGCCAACTGGTAATCTTTTTCTGCTTCTTCTTTAATGAGGTCAACGATATCATCAATCGTAATTCTTCCCATTAATTGTTTTTTATTATCCACTACAGGAATGGCTTCCAGATCGTATTTTGACATAATATCAGCAACTTCTTCTCCTGGTTGATCAACTGTTACCGCATCAACTTGGGGAATATAAATATCTTTCACAATTGCCCTAGAATTAGCCGTTATCAAGTCTTTTAAAGAAAGTCTTCCTTTAAGAATATTGTATTCATCTACAACATATATGGAATGGACTCTGGTAACCTCCTCAGCTTGGGAACGCATTTCGTTTAGACATTTCAAAACACTGAGATTCTCTTCTACTTTCACCAATTCCTTTGCCATTAAACCTCCTGCAGTATTTTCTTGATATGTAAGCAGCTCGCGAATATCTTCAACGTGGTCAGAATCTGTAATTTGAGACATGACAATTTCCTGCCTATCTTCGGGCAGTTCTGCAATAAGATCAGCAGCGTCATCTGTATCGAGCTCTTCGATTTCTTCTGCAATCTCTTTAGCAGAAAGTTTTTCTAGTATTCCCTCTCTTATGTCTTCATCTACCTCTGCAAGGGCATCAGCTGTCTTCTCGCTATCAAGAAGTTTGACAAGATAAGTAGCCTGTTCAGTTGAAAGTTCGTAGATGACTTCTGCAATATCTGCGTAATGCAAATCTTTTAATCTTTTACGCAGCCGCTTATCAGAGCCTTTATTGATAAGCTCCTTTATGGCATCTATACCTGAATTACTGATTTCAAACTTTGGCATTTTCCACTTTTTTTGTCAGCGCGATGAATTCGTCTCCAGATAATTTTTCCGGTCGCAGGTCAAAGATACTATCTTCTAAAATATATTTTGGAATGCCAAGGCTTTTAAGGCTATTTCTTAGGGTTTTTCTGCGCTGTTGAAAACTTAGTTTTACGACTTTAAAGAGTAGTCTTTCATCGAAATCTTTAGATAAATTTGTTTTTCTCGTTAGAGCAATTACCCCAGAATCTACTTTTGGAGGAGGTGAAAAGACTAATGGAGCTACACTGAAAAGGTACTCAGTATGATAGAAAATTTGACAAAGCACTGATATGATACCATAGGCTTTACTCCCTGGTTTTTCACAGATTCTTTTGGCTACTTCTTTTTGAAACATTCCGCAAAAAAAAGGAATTAGATCCCTGTTTTCAAGTGTCTTAAATACTATTTGACTTGAAATATTGTAAGGGAAATTTCCAATAATTGAAAAGTTTTCCTGTCCAAAAAAAGTTTTCAATTCCATTTTAATAAAATTTCCAGAGATAATTTTATTTTTCAATATTGGAAATTTTTCGATTAAGAAACTTACAGCCTCATTATCAATTTCTATAAGTTTTAAATTGATTTTTTTTTTGATTAAAAAGTTTGTTAATACCCCCATTCCTGGACCGATCTCTAAAACATTTTTTCCATGATTTATAAATGGCTGATTAGTGATTTTTTCTGCGATATTTAAATCATTCAAAAAGTGTTGTCCTAACTTTTTTTTTGGAGTTACAGCTTTCATACTTTTTTAATTATGATTTAAAGTTGTAGGCTAAATATAGTAACCATTTACCTAATTAAATTATTAGGGAGTAATAGAAGATTTGAATAAAACTTTTGTATTTAAGAATATCACTTTTAGTCAATCATTTCAAACCCAGTATAAGCTATCAAAGCTTTGGGCATTCTAATCCCACCCTTCACTTGAAAATTCTCAAGTAGTCCAGCAACTACTCTAGGGATGGCAAGTGAACTTCCATTTAAAGTATGAACTAAAGCTTTTTTCCCTTTACCATCTTTATATCTTATTTTAAGCCGTTCTGCCTGAAAACTATTAAATGTGGATACAGAACTGACTTCTAACCATCGCTCTTGAGCTGCTGAATAAACCTCAAAATCAAAAGTTAAGGCTGAGGTGAAGCCTAAATCTCCCCCACATAACTTTAATACCCTGTATGGCAATTCTAATTCAGTTAAAATATTTTTTACATGATCTACCATTCCACTCAGGGCACCTCTGGAATTATCAGGTTTTTCAATTCTGACGATTTCGACTTTATCAAATTGATGTAGTCTATTCAGTCCTCTAACATTTGCTCCATAGCTACCAGCCTCTCTTCTAAAGCAGGGAGTATATCCAGTCATACAGATTGGAAGCTCCTTTTCATTAAGTAATTTATTTCTATATATATTCGTTAATGGAACTTCCGCAGTTGGAATTAGATACAAGTTATCTTCTTTAATGTGATACATTTGCCCTTCTTTATCAGGAAGTTGGCCCGTTCCAAATCCAGATAATTCATTAACTAGGTGTGGAACTTGATATTCTTTGTAACCAGCATCAATATTTTTATCTAGAAAATATTGAATCAGCGCTCTTTGAAGTTGAGCCCCTTTTCCTTTATAAACAGGGAATCCAGCGCCAGTAATTTTACTTCCAAGATCAAAATCAATTAGATCGTATTTTTCGGCTAATTCCCAATGCGGTAATGCCTTGTGACGAAACTTAGGTGTTGAGCCTGAACAAAAAACTTCTTCATTATTCTCATCTTTATTTCCTGAGGGTACAATATCCTCTGGAATATTTGGAATTTGAGTTCTTAAGGACATTAACTCTCTTTGTGTCTTTTGTATCTGTTCCTGTAAATCTTTTGTGACTATTTTCAAGCTTGAAGTCTCTATTTTTAGGTTATTAGCTTCAACTTTTTTACCTGATTTAAATAATATGCCTATATCTTTTGCCAGTTGATTACTTTTTGAAAGAACCTTATCTAATTTAGTTTGGAGGGCGCGAAGATTTTGATCAATTTCGAGGATTTGATCAATAAGTTCGGGGTGTAAAAATTTTCTCTTGGCTAGACCTTCTTTGGCTTTGATCCGGTTTTCTCTGAGGTAAAAAAGCGATAACATGTCATTTAATTTTTCATTACAAAGGTATGGGAAAGCATTGGATTTATTATTAAACTAGAGGTATTGTGGGATCAATTTTTGACAATGCTTCTTATCAACATCTAATTGGATCTTAAGTTTTTCAATAGATTTAAACTTTTTTTCTTCTCTAATTTTTTCTAATATTTCAAGAGTCATTTCATGTCCATATAGGTTTCCATTAAAATCAAATAAATGCGTTTCTATCTGATTATTTTTAGCTGATATTGTTGGTCTAATCCCAATATTCATCATTCCAAAATACGTTTGTTTTTTTAGCTTTGTCCTTGTAAGGTAGACTCCATTTTGAGGCTTGAGCTTATACTTTTCAAATATTTTTAAGTTAGCTGTAGGATAGCCTATTTTTCTTCCCAATTCATCCCCTTTAATTATCTTTCCAGATAAATTAAATGGTCGGCTGAGGAATTTATTAACTAATTTAAAGTCCCCACTTCTTATAGCTTTGCGGACTTTAGTTGAACTTACCGAAATCGATTCAATATCTTGGGCAGGAATTTCATCAACCTTAAAATTATAATCTAAACCAAAACTTTTTAGGGTTTTTACAGTAGCTTCTCTATTTCGGCCAAAACGGTGATCATAACCAATCATCAATTTTGATACTTTTAGACTGTTTACCAATATATCTCTTGTAAATTTTATGGCTGACATTCTAGAAAAATCCTTTGTGAAAGGCTGAATAATCAAAACTTCTACTCCTAATTTTTTGAAAATTTTTTTCTTTTCGTTTATGGTATCTATCATCTTAATATTAGAGTCTTTTTGCAAGACCATACGAGGATGGGGAAAAAAAGTAAGTAATATCGAAAGTAAATTTTCTTTTTCTCCCTTTGCTACCATATCAGTTATAATTTTCCTATGTCCAATGTGAACTCCGTCGAATGTTCCAATCGTTACAATTGATTCCCTTGAGGGTTTGTATTCCAGTATGTTTTCAAATACTTGCATCTAAAATAGAAGTCCGACTTCAAAAGTACATTATAATTGCTTTAAGTTTTGTGGTCTTTTTTTTTTAATTTAAAGGAAAAATAATTGCATTGGTTATTCGACGAGTAATATTACTCTTTCTGTTCATTTTTTTATTTTTATTTAATGAGATCCAAGCCCAAGATTATTGGTCTAAAGCTGATAAAGAAATACTCTTACTTCAACCATTTCAACCTAGGGAAGATTGGCATTATTTATCATTGGATAATGATAAATTAAATGCCTCGTTAATTACTAAAAATATTTCTACCTCCAAGGCTCAGGAAAACAATATATCGATTGAGCTTCCTAATGAAAAGGGAATTGAAGAAACATTTTCATTAACTCCTGTTGCTGTTTTATCTCCCGAACTAGCTAGACAATTTCCTAGGATCAAAACCTATGTAGGTAGGAGTAAAATCCGACCAGATGTATCTGTAAGAATTTCATATACACCCATAGGAATCAATGCTTGGATACGTTTTCCAGACGGAAAAAATAGATTTATTCAACCGATTGGTAATAATAGAAGTTACTTGTCTTATTTACGATCAGATACTAATACGATTAATAGTTTTGAATGTACTACTCCATTGGATCATAATTGGAATATAGAAGAAAAATTAAAACGACGGGGAAGTAGTTTTAGAACCTCAGATAGCCACCTCAAAACATTCAGGTTAGCCATTTCTACTTCTGGAGGATACACTTCATTTTGGGGAGATAACGATCCAAGTAATGGCAGTAATAAAGAAGATGCTTTTGCTGCGGTAGTTAGTACCATTAACCGAGTTAATGAGATTTTTGAAAATGAATTAGGAATTCACTTGGAGTTGGTAAACGGTTTGGATTTAATTTATGACGATCCTGATAATGACCCCTATACTGATGATTTTGGATCTGAGGTTCAAGAAACCCTTGATGAGGTATTAGGCTCTCAGAACTATGATATTGGTCACTTATTCGCATATTCTACTGCAAGCGGTGGGGGTAATGCTGGTTCAGTAGGTAATGTCTGCATAGATAATAAAAAAGGATCTGCTTATAGTTATCATCCCTTTGAGGGATCATTTAATGATCCTTTTTTGAGCGATCATTTTGATATCGATTATGTAGCCCATGAAATAGCTCATCAATTTGGGGCGTTTCACACTTTTGGTTATGAAAATGAATTTGAGGGAGTAAGCTCAGAGCCTGGCAGTGGTTCAACTATAATGGGTTATGCCGGAATTACTGGATCGGACAATGTACAAAAGCATAGTGATCCTTATTTTCATTATCATAGTCTAAAAAATATAAATGATTATGTTCAAAATCAGACTTGTTATACCTCATCTTTAATCGAAAACAATCCGCCGACAGTAAATGCTGGTGCAGATTATACTATCCCAATTGGGACTCCATATGAATTGAAGGCAACTGCTAGCGATCCTGATAATTTAAAATTGTATTACTGTTGGGAGCAATTGGATAGTGGGGAAGTAGGAACTAATAATTTTGGACCTAATTTTCATTTGGGTAGTCAGGCTCGTTCGCTTCCACCAACTGAAAGCGCTATAAGGACGATTCCAAGAATGGAGGCAGTTTTGGATGGAAAACTGACAGAAACGAATCCTTCAATTGGAAGTAATTGGGAAACAGTTTCAAATATTGAAAGAACCCTAACATGGGGTGTAACTGTTCGCGATTATTTTCCTGCTTTAGCTAATGGAAATGGTAAAACTACTTCTGACGCCCGAATATTAAAAGTGACATCTAAAGCCGGTCCATTTAAAATTTTATCTCAGGCTGAAGAAGGAATTTTTTGGGAAGGGGGCTCTAGACAAATGGTTTCTTGGGATGTATCAAATACAGATCAAAATCCAATTAACACAACAAACGTATCAATTCTAATGTCTAAAGACTTAGGACAGACTTTTAATAAAATTTTAGTTGCCAATACACCAAACGATGGTAATGAAGAAATAACTGTACCAACAGATATTAATTCAGATCAAGTGAGAATTAAAATTATCCCTGACAATTCGATTTATTTCACTGTAAATACTCAAAATATAGAAATCCAACAGTCACCATTTACTTTGTTATTTAATAAATATAATCAAGAGATTTGCGAGGAATCAGAAATTATTTTTGATTATTCCTATGCAACTTACCTTGGATTTAATGAAGAAGTAAACCTCAGTATAAGTAACTTACCTCCCGGAGTAGAAGCTATTTTCTCATCACCTAAATTAATACAAGGATCGAGTTCTGGAACCTTGAGGCTTTTAGGACTTCAAAATTTATCTTATCAGGATTTAATGTTAGAGGTTTTTGCTCTAGGTAGCACAATTTCAAAAACAGTTGAGCTAGAGTTAAAAGCTCTAAACGGAAATTTTTCCAACATAGAACTTTTAAGTCCAACTGTGGGTGAGCAGGGTATTAGTAGAAATGTTACGTTGACTTGGGAGGTTGAGACTATTGCTACTTCTTATATTTTAGAGGTAGCGAAAGATGTAAACTTTTCAAATATTATACTTTCTACCTCGACTATTGCGAACTCCTATTTTCTTAAAAATTTAGATTTTGCAGAGGAATATTTTTGGCGGGTAAAACCATTAAATATTTGCGGTACTGGTGCCTTTTCTGAAAGTAGAGTTATTAATACAACTTTGGTTAATTGTAAAAATTATTACCCCTCAAGTCTGCCTCGTCAAATTAGTGATAGCCAAGGGGTTTTTCCTGGAATAACAAAAGTAACTATAAATGTTTTTGATCAAGCTTTAATTGAAGACATCAACGTTAAGATATCTATTGAACATCTCTACATTGAAGATATTTCAATCTATCTAATTGCACCAAACCAAAATAAAATTAAATTATCACAGAATTTAGGAGAAAATTTCGATAATTATATAAACACTGTTTTTGATCAAGAGTCTTCAAATTCAATTGTATTTGGACTGCCCCCATTTACTGGTTCATTTAGTCCAATTGAGGACTTATCGGATCTTTATGGTAATGAAATGACGGGGGAATGGATTATTCAAATAGAGGATAATTTTGAGGGAACATCAGGTAATTTAACTGATGCTGAATTACAAATATGCTACAGTGGAGAAATTATTTTAGATACTGATAATGATTCAATAGCAGACTTTAAGGACAATTGCCCAACAATAGCTAATAATGATCAATCTGATATTGATAGAGATGGCTTAGGAGACTTATGTGACTTGAATACTCCTAATAATTTTTTACTGACAAAATCAAATCCAACTTGTGCATTGAAGAACAACGGAATAATAAGTATAAATGGTAAGGCTCATTTTAGCTATAAAGCCGATATTAAGGGTCCTAATGGGTATTTTTCCCAAAAGATATTTAATCACTTATATAATGCTACAATAAATAATCTTTCTCCAGGTAATTATTCAATTTGCATAACTTCAGATGAGGATATCAATTTTGAAAGTTGCTTCAATACTTTACTTGAAAGTCCAGATCCGCTTAACGTTTTAACCGAGTTAAATTATAAAAATCAATCCCTTACGGTTGATCTCTCAGGTGCTACATACTATGAAATATTACTGAATAATAGCCGTTATGAATTTAACTCAGGAAGACACGAGCTTAATTTAAAGGAGGGATTAAATAGGTTAGAGATTACAACTAACCAAGACTGTCAAGGAAAAGTGGAAGAAAATATTTATCTATCAGAAGTGTCAACTATTTATCCAAATCCAGCTTTTAACTCGGTTAACGTCTTATTAGGAGGACAAGCCAATGACTTTGTAATCTCTATTTTCAGCATTGATGGGGATTTAATAGAGCAATTTAAGGAACAACATCTACCTAATAACCGAACCTTTACTATTCCTTTAGATTATTATCCTCAAGGGGTTTATCTGATCAACGTTATTTGTGGAGATAAAATTGAGAACATCAAATTACTTAAGAGATGAAATTAGAGTATTTTTTTTTAATATTACTTTCATTAGTGATTGCATGTGAAAAGGAAGTAATCATAACTCCTAATCCACCACTATTAATAGGACCCGAAAACAATAATAATTGTTCCTCTGAGACAGTTATTTCTTCTAAAAAAAGTCAAGTAGATTTTAGCTGGCAAACTGCATTAAACGCTGATGAATATGAATTAGTAATCAGGAATATTGACACTAATCTCGATACTAAATTAACCACCTTTAGACTATTTAGTGCTATAGTTTTAGATCGTGGTCAACAATACTCATGGTGGGTAATTTCAAAGTATATCGAAGATGAAACATTCTCAAAAAGTAGTGTATGGAATTTTTATCTTGAGGGCCCTCAACTTTCTAGTCATTTTCCTTTTCCAGCAACTCTATTAATTCCAAAAGCGAATGAGCAGATAAGTTTGAATGAAGGAAAATATATTTTTAGATGGGAATCAACAGACCTTGACGAAGACATAATTGAATATGATATATATTTAGGGACTGATCCTGTTGAGTTGACTCTATTGGAAGAAAGATTATCATTAAACTCGATTGAGTTATCGCTTAACTCCAATCAATTCTATTATTGGAAAATAATAACCAGAGATTCAGAGGGTAATGTTTCAAGTTCGCCTGTTGAGGGTTTTAAAACTTCGTTTTAAGAGGTTTTACCATTAAATAAGTTCATGGATTTTTCAAGTCCCATTTGGGTGAAAGAGAGTGCTATCTCCTCGCACTTTATTATACCTCTAATAACTTGATTATTTTCTTCAGCACTAAATTTTCCTAAAACAAAATCAATTTGGTTAAAACTTTTCTCCTCATTCTTAATTCCAAATCTAAGTCTCGGGTAGTTAGGTGTATTAAGCTGGGCTTCAATATCTTTAAGCCCATTGTGACCTCCATCACTTCCTTTTCCCTTAAGCCTAAGTTTGGCAAGTGGAAGATTGAGATCATCAGTTATGACTAAAATATTTTGAATGGCTACATTTTCTTTCAACGCCCAATAACGAACTGCTTTGCCGCTTCGATTCATAAAGGTAGATGGTTTTAGAAGAATAATTTTTTTACCCTTATAACGAAAAGTACCTTTTTTGCAAAGCTTAACTTCCTCCATATCTGTCTCATGCTTTTTAGCCAAGTAATCAATCACTTCAAAACCGATATTATGTCGTGTATTTTTGTAATCAAAACCTATATTGCCTAAACCAACTATTAAGAATTTTTTCATATCATTGGGTTTTGATTTCCCAGAAAGCCATCGGAGTAACATTTTGTAAAAATAAAAAAAGCATCTCATTAATGAGATGCTTTAATTTAAAACTAAATATTAAAGAAATTATTCTACGGTAGTCCCGCTTTTGGTTTCTTCTTCTTGTCCTTCTTCAGAATCCTCTGTTGTTTCCTCAGCTACTTCTTCAACTTCAATTGCTGCTCTTGAGGTTCTTACTTTACATATAACAGTATTGTCAGGATGTAATATGGTGTAATTATCACTTTTAAGTTCTTCTATTAAAAGCTTATTACCCAATTCAAGCCCAGAAATATCGGCTGTTATAAAATCAGGTAAACTAGAAGGCACAGCTCTGATCTTTAACTTTCGTTTATTAATTGACAAGACTCCACCACTTATTAATACCCCTGGGGCAGATCCTTCAAAAATCACTGGAATTTCCATTGTGACTGGTTTATCGTCAAAAACTTGATAGAAATCAACGTGAAGAATCTTGTCACTAACGGGATGAAATTGAATATCTTGTAAAATGGCATTAATTTTTTTTCCTTCATCTAAATCAATTACCACAGTGTGGGCATTTGGCGTATAAACTAATTTACTGAAATCGAGTTCGTTTGCGGAAAAATGGAGTGGTTTTTCTGATCCATATAATACGCAAGGAACCTTGTCAGCATTACGCAGTGCTTTAGAAGCTAACTTCCCTACGCTTTCTCTTTTAGATCCTTTTATTGTAATAGATTTCATTTTGTTTATTTTATATTATATAGTTATTACTAATAGATTTATTATGGTGAACGTTGTGCATAGTTTGTGCAAATATTTTTGCACAACTTAATACTTTAATTTTTTTACTTTTCTTTTTCGATGGGATGGTATCTGAAACTATTAATTCTTCTAAACGAGAATTTTCTATTTTTTCATAAGCATCAGCAGATAACAATGCATGGGTACATATTGCTCTAACGGACAATGCTCCCCTTTCCATCATCAAGTCTGCAGCTCTAGTAAGTGTCCCTGCAGTATCAACCATATCATCAACTAAAACAACATTTTTTCCAGTTACATCTCCAATGAGTTCCATGTTAGTAATCACATTTGCTTTGGCTCTTTGTTTGTAACAAATAACAACATCAGACTCTAAAAATTTAGAATAAGCATATGCTCTTTTCGACCCACCCATATCAGGGGAGGCAACAGTAAGTTTATCCAACTTTAATTTTTGTAGATAGGGAATAAAAATTGCAGAAGCAAACAGGTGATCAACAGGTCTTTCAAAAAACCCTTGAATTTGATCTGCGTGAAGGTCCATAGTAATTATTCTCGTAGCTCCTGCAGATTCAAGAAGTTTAGCTATAAGTTTTGCACCAATAGGAACCCTAGGTTTATCTTTTCTGTCTTGACGCGCCCATCCAAAATAAGGCATTACCGCAGTAATGTGTCTCGCAGAAGCTCTTTTTGCAGCGTCAAGCATCAAAAGCATTTCCATAAGATTTTCTGAACTAGGATGGGTTGAACCGACAATAAAGATTCTTGCGCCTCTTACCGATTCTTCAAAAGAAGGTTGAAATTCACCATCGCTATAGCGCGAAAAGTTTACCTGACCTAAAGGAATACCATATTGATTTGCTATGTCGGTAGCTAACTCAAAGGACTGATTACAACTAAATAGTTTTACGGGGGTTTTCAATGATTACTCCTTTTTGGACTGCAAATTTATAAATAAAATCAAGTCGTTAATGGTTATTCATCAATAATTTAGAATGAAACTTCACTAAAATTATTAATTTTGGCCTCACTGCCTTGGTGGCGGAACTGGTAGACGCGCTGGATTCAAAATCCAGTTCTTTAGGGAGTGTGGGTTCGATTCCCACCCAAGGTACTTCAACCTCGTGTTTTTTGCGAGGTTTTTTTATTTAAAATCACAGGGAATTTAAATTTGATAGAATCCAACCTAAATTTGACCTACCATAAAATGCTTTAATGATTCAAATAATGCAATTTGAGTTTATTTAAAAAGTTACAGTTTTTGGCATATTATGTTAAAAAAAAAATTAAATATTAGGTACATTTATGTACATGAATAGAGAAATATATTTGCTATTAATTTTATCATTCTTGTTAGGATGTTCAAAGGCTGAAAAAGAGGTTCAAGAAGAGTTTCCTCCCTCAAAAACAACTCAATTTAAAATTGAAGACAGCTCAAATATTGAAAATACAACCGAAAATTATAATCCGGGACAAACCATAGTCGAGGATACTTCTACAACAAGTCCCACAGATGAAATTGAGGCTAATGGAATAATAACTCATAATAGTCCTTCAGAAAAATATCTGACATTAGATAAATCAATAACTTTTCAAAAAGTCGATGGATTTGGTGCTGGAATAAAGCGAAGGACTGAAGATTTGTATAAGCTTTCTAGCTCGTTAAGAGAGAAAGTTGAAAAATACTGTTTTCAGGAATTAGAGGTTAATATGATACGTTTTTTTATATATCATGATCTTGAGCCGGTTAACGATAACGATAATCCTCTAGAATTAGATGAAAGTAAGTTGGATTGGACTCCTTATGACAGCGACCCCAACAAAAACAGAACACGATATGTTGGTCAGGCATTAAACAATGCAATGCTTTTAAGTAAATATGGATTCGATCATGTCATTGGTAACTGTAACAGTCCGCCAGGTTGGTTGAAAACTAATGGAAAACACAATGGTGGTGGAACACTAATAAATGGTGGTGAATCCGAGTATAGTGAATTTCTAATTGCTACGCTTAAGGGATTAAAAAATAGATATGGAATTAATATGACTGCAATTTCCCCCACTAATGAGCCAGATTATGAAGTTACTTACGAGTCTATGGACACAACGCCAACCGAATTGTCAAGCGTTATTTTAAATCTTGATAATCGTCTTGATCAGGAAGGTCTAAGCGATGTAAAAATTGTTTCACCGGAGTGTTTTAGGGTACATCAAAATTCTGAAAGATCGACGACAACCTACATCAATGCAATGTTTGCAGATAGTAAGGTGCAAAATGCTGTCGATATTGTCGCTACTCACACATACGCAGATCCGAATCACAATGCTAATTGGAGGTTGTTAAAAGATGCTGCTTCTAATAAGCCAGTCTGGGTAACTGAGTCTGGTGTCAACCGAAGCTTGGATCAATCTATGACTGATGCTGCTAACTATATAAAGTGGATTATTAGAGGATTTAACGAAGGTGGATTGACGGCATATATGTTACATCTTTTTTATGGTGAGGCAGAAGATAGAGGTTATTCCAGCTTAGTTGCTTGGACACCCAGCGGGGAAATTATTTTACCCAAAAGATATTACTCTCTAAAACACTTTGCTAATCTAGTAAAGCCAGGTTATACAAGAATATCAGCTGATTTAAAAGGAGCGAATTTATTTGTTGTTGCTTTTAAATCTCCCAGTGAGGACAAAGTAATTTTACAAATATTTAACCAAGGCGTTGAACAGACCATATCCATTGATGTGATATCAGGTTCAAAGTCAATTGAACATTTTATCACATCTGACACTGAAGAAGAGAATTTTATTTCAAAAAATTTCTATTCTCCTGATAAAAGTTACTTCAACTTAAACGTTCCCTCAATGTCAATGCACTCTATTGTTTTCAATCTGAATTGATAGCAGGATAAATTATTATTAATAATTAGTTTATCTTCCAATAAATAAAGTAATAATCATCCTCCATTTCCTGGATGATTTCATTTAGGTTGTTAAGCGTAACTTGAATCCCGTCTAAAATTCCATCCATTTGGTCCAATTCTTCACTCCATAGATTCAAACGAAATTTTATTAGAGCTAACATGCTTTTATCATTCTGAATATACCTTCTATTTTTGATCCAAAAATCATTTTCCATAAGGTTTGAAACGTCAATCTCATTTGACCAGTTATTGATTATTCTTTCCTCGAAGTCTTGAATATATTTCTTTTCGTAAGCGGTTGAGTTTTCGATCAAATAAAATAGTGTTTTTTCATAAAACTCGTTAATTTCCTCAGATATTGAATTATTCAATAATTCAAAATCTACACCACCTAACTTAAAGATACTGTATCCTCTTTTTGAGGGGATGAAAGGATTGTAATTATTGAAATAAGCTAGAGGAGGATAGAAATATTTTCCATCCTCATCTTGGAAAGAGCTTATAAATATACTATCATTTTGAACATTCCATCTAGCCAATTGATTTTCAAAAGTCTCAATTTCTTCTTTTAAATTATCACGAAAATCTATTGAGTACTCCTTAGTTTCAACGATGTCCTTTTTAAAGGCAAATAACATCTCAAGATAACTCTTAGTCATCTCATATTCACTCCCTTTATTTTCCACATAAAAAGAGAATGATATAACAATAAATATTCCAATTCCTTCAACAGCATATTTTTTTAAACGGTCAATAAAATCTTTGATAGAGAACTTATTCCCTAGTGTGAAAAGTTTTGTAAGAAAACCGTCATTTTTATTAGAGGCTCCTGAGCTCATTATTCAAAAAAGTTTTGATTTTTAACATCAACGTCTTCTCCAAATATCATCTCTGGAGTTTGAGGTTTGTTGAATTTTAAGATAGACTCTACCCCAACTTTTTTTCTTAGTTTATTGAAAAGTTCTTCAACTTTAATCAAACCTTTGGATTCTTTCAAGTATTTAAGTAAATAATAAGTAAAGAGTCCATGTTGATTTTTGGTATCTGTTAATGAAGTTTCCTCTCCAGAACTTGAACTTATTAACAACATTTTACTTCCAATGTTAGGATTGTTATATGGAAAGACTGAATTAGTTTTATTAATATAATATTGAAAGTCAAAGTTTTTGGTATTAGTACTTGATTTTTGTTTCACCTTGTCTTTAATTTTTTTATTCCCGACACCTTTTACTTTTATTAATGGCTCGGGTGACCTACTGACTCCACTGAAGCAAGCGTCCAATATTAAAGTTAGTTTTTTATAGTCATATAATTTAAAATCTTTTAGCAACCCATTAAGAGAAATCGCTTGGTCCACAACATAACCACTTATATCAACAGGCATAAGGTAAGGGTCATTAGTTTGTTCATGAGGCATCCCGTGACCTGAATAATAAAAAACAAAGTTATTTCCGCCTCCATCATACTCCATAAGTTTTTTGAATTTTGCAATAGACTGAGACATTTCTCCGTAGGTGGCATTAGCCAGCATGATGATATTCTCCTTTGGCATACCATACATTACATTAAGGTAGTTTTTAAAACTTTCTGCATCTTGAGAAGCAAATGGGACATTTTGGTTTGTATCCAAATCCGATTGATATGAGGCATAATCTTCATTGCCAATAATTAATGCATAACCACTTATTTTATTTGGCCCAGCAGGAATATCAGTATCTACGTCACTCAGACTCGTTTTATGTACTTTTTTGAGTCCAATTAGTTTATCGATTGAGTGAATAGTCATTTCAATTTGAATCCTTCGGTATTCAGAACCAACTTTATTAGCCTCCTCAGAGTAATGAATAAATTTATTTTTAGTAGCATCAAATAAATCTGTATAATTTGTAATAAAATCTCTTACTGAAAAAGTTCTTAAAAAACCCAATTGACTATTGGTTGTAATACCCTTTTCACTGTTTAGCTGCATGCCGTTTAGTGCACCCTGAAAATAATAAGGGAAATTTTTAAATGTTCCGAAATCATCTTCATAGGTAAGTGAATTGCCTATTTTTGAACTGTCTGTTGATCCGGTTAATTTAAAAGTTACTCTGGTACCGTCGTTTAAATATTCGTATAAGTTTTCCTTTGTAGAATTTATGAAAAAATCTACTAATGTTTTTGCAGATGGCGAGTCAAATAAATTATATTTTCCAGGAGGGTAATCAGAGGTTTTTCCTCCAATTTTTGCTTTAACTCCTTTAGATATAAAATTGATTTTAAGATTGAGTTCTTCTTTTCCAGTAGAGTCTTTTTCTTTAAGTAATCTTGAGTCAACTGATAAATCAACTTCATTGATTTTCCCCTGGCTCTTTAGACCCTGGACAATTGAAGATAAATTATTTTTTAGTTGTAATTCCTGCCTAGAAATTTCTTGTGCTAAAGCAATAGCTTCCTTTTCCTTTATAATCTTAATTTCTTTTGCTCTAATGAGAGAATCTCTTTTTTTCTGGTCCATTATTGGATCGTAAACAAACGAACTATTTTGAATTTCATCTTCAAGCCTAAGAGTTTTAATATTAAATCCATTAAACTCATTCATTTCATAATTGACCTGTTTCAATTTTAAATATGAAGCTAAAATATCTTTTGCAGTATTAATTATAACTTTTTCAAAAGGAGGAATTTCAACCTCAATACCTTCTTCTGTTAAATTTATAATTGCATCATTTTCAACCTTTGTTTGAGCAATACTATCGATTAATTTTTGCTCTTCAAATTCAAAAATATTTGAAGCCAAATCCGAGTTTGTTCTATTTAAAAACACAGCTTGATTTTCATTTGGTTTGATTTTAAAGAAAGAAGATTTAAAATTGTTCAATCTATTTTCAACAAAGGCTTTATAGTTAGGCTCAACATTTTCTGCATTCCAAACGGTTAATTTATCACTCGAAGAAAAAGACAGGATGTATTCATTGGTCTTTAAAAGTGTTTTTGAGAAAACCGGTTTGAGGACACTACCATTATCTGATTTAGTATTTATCTTAATAAATTTATTGGAAAGCTTGTTTAATGAAAATAAATCACCTGAGTCACTACTAATAAATAAATGAGGATCATCTAGATGTGATGCTATTGAGTAAATATCTGTTTTTAAAGGAGTCGTAATCTTTTTATTTATTTTAAGATCCTGATTCAGAATTATTATATTTCCAATTACATCTCCCAATATGATTTCAAAAGAGTTATCAGAAATATCAATCACACTGATATCTACATCAAATATCTTTACACTTTCAAATACATTTTTTTTTAATATTGATATTGAATTACCTGAAATTGCATATAAATAACTTAGGTTTTTTGACCACGCAATATCTTTAATTGTTCCCGAATGTTTTACTTCTTCTACGTTTAAATTTCGATTAATTTCATAGACTTTTCCCCCATGGGTTAAAACATAATATTTTGTTCCATATGTGTCTGGAATAACCTTTTTTATTTCATTGGCAATCTCAAATTTCTTATCAGCGATTACCGCTGAACTAGAAACCTCAAAAAGTAATATTTTTTTGCGCTCTATGATTAGTATTTCACCTCCCAAGGGAGAAACACAAAAGGAGTTTATTTTACCAGAATTAAAAAAATTTGAATCTACAATATTATAAAGGCCATTTTTCTTTTGAACGTAGATAACGTAACCTTTGTTACTGAAATTTATTATTTCCCCATCGAATTCATACTCATAGGATTTTTCAAGTTGAGCATTTAAATTTGAATATAGAAAAAGAGTAAATATTAGAAGAAAAATTCTGAGCATATTATTTATATTAATTCATCAATGTTCTTTTTATTTATAAGGCGGTCAGATTTAAAATTAGAACTCAATTATATCTATCACTAAATATAGTAAATACTAATTTGGAGTGCTGTATGCCGAAAAAAAGTGATCGCACTGAGGTGTAAATTATCGATTATCTATAATTTGATTATCTATCTTTTTGCCAAGGCTATCCATTAACACATTATAGGATTCCAGATGTGATAGATTATTCATTTGTAAAGGGTCTAAATGATTTTCATATATCATTCGATCTAAAATCTTATCTCCAATATTATATTTCCATTCTGAGTAGAAAAAATTATTAGACATATAAGCGTCACCATTAATATATCTAGAAAAGGCGAATGTCTTGGTTATTTTGTTTGGATCATTTAAATTACCTACTAATGAATTTCCTTGAAGATTTTTAGGCCCTTTTATATTTAAAAGTTCACAAATAGTAGGGTATAGGTCAACTAATTCAGCAAAAGAATCAGATTGAGAGGATTTGGTTAACCCTGGAACTTTAATCATTAGTGGTACTTGTAACTCAGTCTTGAAGAGACTATGTTTTGACCATCTGTTATGCTCTGATAGGCTGAAACCGTGGTCACTAGTTAAAATTACTATGGTATCCTCAGCTAGACCTAATTCGTCCAAAGCAGTTAAAACCCTACCGATTTGAGCATCAATATAACTTACACATGCATAATAAGCATGAATTAGTTTTTTTGCAAGTTTTTCCTTTACATCAACATTTTTGATAATGTCTTTATATGCAGTCATCTCGTACCATGTTTGAGCTCTTTTAGGAGCTGTAGATGGAAAATCTTTGTTAATAGGAAATTTAATTTCATCTGGATCATAAAGATCCCAATATTTTTTGGGGGCATTAAAAGGAAGGTGAGGTTTTACAAATCCACTAAATAACAGAAACGGTTTTCCGTCATCCCTTAATTTTATAAGATCAGAGATAGTTTTCGTTGCAATTTGGCCATCAAAATAGGCGTCATCATCTACAGGAGCTGCCTCATAAGCCGGCACCTCTTTTTTCGATTTTTCGCTTTCGATGTTTTCTTCTAGTTTATAATTTCTCCAAGTAACTTCTTGAGGAGGGTCCCAAACCTCTGACCAGGTGTGTTTCATGTCAGCTGAATTATGTGATACTTTTCCATTACTGATTGTAGTGTATCCGTTATCCTTAAGTAATCCAGAAATCGTTAAAGCATCAGGCATCTCCTCGTCAATTCTAGAGAAATAATTTACAAAACGGGTTTTATTTGGACGAAACCCTGTTAGTAAACTGGCACGCGAAGCACCACATACTGGAATATTACAAAAAGCATTGTTAAATTGTACTGATGATTTTGATAGCTCCTCAATATTTGGTGCTATAATATGTTTTTTCCCATAATTAGGTAGCTCAGGCCTTAAGTCATCTACAATTATAAAAAGAACATTTTTTGGTTTCTTTTTTTGTGAAGATAAATCCTGAAAAAAAACAAATAGCGATAGAAAAATTATGGTTTTAAAAAATTTATATTTCATATTCAAAATTTTGAAATTGAGATTTATCTCAAGTTTAATTTAGTGTTGAGTTTAAAATGGTTTTTTTAATGGCGTAATATGCAGGTTTAGGGTTTAATTTAGCATCAAAAATGAATCGACTTTTGTCGTGATGGATTCCTGGTTTACCATCTATCATTCCCCATGTATTAAAAGTAACTACACCTTGATCTTTTTTTGAAATTAAAACTGCCAATATGTTTGCATATGCATGAGCTTGTTTTTCAAGCGCTTCATTCGATTTATTTTCATCCTCTATTTTATAATCAATTTCGGTGACGTGGAAATCCAAATCGTTTTCGTGAGCCCAATCGATCAAATTCCCTAAAAATTTTAATTGTGAACTATCATTCGCTAAAGGTTGATTGCTCCTAAGATGAGCTTGCCATCCTAAACCATTTATTTTCAGTCCTTTTGATCTGAGGTAAAGAATGGTTTTCTTTACTTGCCTCCACATTTTGGGTTCCATTCCTCCATGCTGATTGAAAACCAGACTTATATTGGGTGCATATTTATTAGCGATTTCAAAGGCCTTTATCATATATAAAGGGTACCCATTTTCATCTCTCCCAATTTGCACCCACGGGTTTTCCCATTGATCCGTTCCTGGTTTTTCTTTAAACCAATTTCCTTCTCTTGTAATAGTCTCATTGACTACATCCATCCATTTTACACTTGGCTCCTGATTCATTTTTTTACAAAGGGCTATAAAATATTCAGTCATATTTTTTTCGAGCTCTTTCGGGGTTCTATTATCTGCTTTTGCCCATCTTGAGGCTTGTGGGCTTATTGGACCGTGTATCCTTAATTTAATTTGGTATTTATCTGCAAAATTCAGATAATCATCTATTAAAGTCCAGTCCCATACTCCTGGGGAGGGATGAACTCTAACTTGTTTTGCACAATTCTCTGGGGTTGAGTAAGTGAATTCTCCTAGAAATAGATCAGATACTTTTGAATTGAGTTGACTGTGATTCAAAGTAGCCCCAATAACTACATTAGTATCATCGTAATTGTTTTGATCCAGTAATTCTTGAATACCAATTCCAAATTTACTTTTGGGTTTATTTATAGGGGTTTTCTTTTGTGGACTTAAAAAAGCCAATCCATCCGCTTTTATTTTCTTGTAAATATTTTCATATCCGCTAACTTGGATCATATTTTCTGTTTCCAAAGGATCTTTGGAATAATCAAATAATTCCTCTTGGATTATATCTTTTTCACTGATATCTTTCCCAATTTTTGATTTATTAATCCAAAGGGTATAGCGGTAATCTGACGACCTAAAGCTGTAGCCCATGTTTTGATTTCTTGGGTATTGGCTTACGGCGTATTCCTTAACAGACTGAACTGAGCCATCCATTAATGGCAGGAGTGATCGACCATCCAAGCCGCTAAGCAAAGGGATATTTGCTAGTTCGCAAAGTGTTGGAAAAACATCCACAAATTCAGTTGGAGAGTAAACCTTTCTAGGTTTTTGATCTTGAGGGGCATATATAATAAGAGGGGATCTAGTAGCCTGTTCAAAATTGGAATGCTTATTCCACAAACGGTGATCACCAAAATGATAACCGTGATCTCCCCAAACTACAATAATGGTTTTATCCATTAACCCTTTGGCCTTTAATTTCTTTACGATTTTTCCTATTTGGAAATCGATAAAAGTTACACAAGCATAATAACCATGGATTAACTCTCTTTCCAAATCATCATCCATTTGTAACTGTCTATTTTTATCTGATTTATAGTCCCAATCAGGTGCTGTAAATGAGCGCATTTCTCCGGAATTATGATACGATAATCTACCTGTGTTTTTGGCCCTTTCTCTATACTCAGCTAATGGCATGCGTTCCCGCTTATAAAGATCCCAATATTGTTTAGGGGCGGAAAACGGAAGATGAGGTTTTCTAAAACCAACCGCAAGGAAAAATGGAGACTTACTGTCTTTGGACAAATCATCAATCATATCAACCGCTTTTGCTGCAATTATTCCGTCTGCATATGCCTGATCTGGTTTATCACTAAATGATACTGGGGGTTTATATTTATTTTTTAGGGCTTCGCTTAAGTTCCCATTTCTACTAAGTCCATTTTTTTTTATGAATGCATTGATGTTAGCTTTAATTTCTTCATTTTGATAGTCTCCGAGATTAGGAGGGCCGTGGGATTTCGGGTAAGAGAGCTGGTGAGGCTTAACGAATGGAATACTCCATGAAGGAGCATCGCTTTTTCGATCGACTCCTCTGGGGTCAAATATTTTCCCCACCCCAGCAGTAGTAAACCCTATAGCTTTAAAATGTTGAGGTAAAGTAATAATATTGGGCTTTTTATCCCTCATTTTGGTTTTTAAATCATAAACTTTGGTATAATCCGGTCGTTTTCCGGTTAATAGACTAATCCTAGATGGACTACAAATCGCCTGTTGGGTATGATTATTTAAAAATAAGGTTGATTTGCGCGCTAAGAAGTCAAGATTTGGGGTAATAGCCAGTGCATCACCGTAACTTCTTATAGTTGGTTTTAAATCATCAACTGCTATAAAGACAATATTATAAGAAGTGTTATTTTGAGCCTTAATTAATGTCAGTGCCAGTAGACAAAACAAAACAAATATTTTTCTATGAGTACTACTTAATGAAATTAGAATCAATTTATTTATATTATTTTCCAGGTAATTTAGTTTTAGTGACAAAAAAAACCCGCTAATAAATTTTATCAGCGGATTTTATATACTTAATTATTAAAATAATTCGATAATTGAGTGCTGATTACTTGGTATCAGCTTCTTTTCTCGCTTTGTTACTCAGGCTCATGACCTTATTTGCCATTTTTTTTCCAAATCTATCAGTTAATTTATTTTTGGCGTTTGTATATTCTTGAGTATAAACCTCCCTTTTCTGCTCCTGTGAAAGTCCTTTACCTTTGATTTTTTTTGAGGCGTTTACCACGCGATCTAAAAAAACTTGTTGAACAAAAGCAGTGTCATCCTCTGTAAGTTCCATATTTTTAGAAACATAATCGGAAAATAGTTTTGCTCTATTTACTTGATATTTATTTGCATTCTGAGCTAGGCCAATCATTGGCAAAGCAATTATAAGAATTAAAAATAATTTTTTCATTTTAAATATTTTAATCAATTAATTCATTAGTGTTGATTTCATCCGTTGGAAAAGGCAAAAACATAACCTTACCTTCTTCCTCTGACAGAATAAGATCTCTGTTCGCTACATAATGAGCAGTACCAATTTTATCGTTATTTGGCTTAATAGTATTCTTTAAGAAATATTGGAAACCTCTTCTTCTGTTATTATGGGCATCTTGTCCCTCTCCTAAGAGTTCGAACTTATACTCATCCATAATTGCGTCTCTAAATGATGCTTGACCCTGACTATATTCAGCTCTAGCAGTTACTCCTGCTCTGGATAGAACTTCGTTAAGATAAGTCATCTCCTCACCATTTTGAAGTTCGTTTGATATTTCGGCTAACATCAAAAGTAAGTCGGCATAACGATATATAAGAATATTTTGACTGTTGTATTGTTGGTTATGTGAAGTGTCTTTTTCAACAAATTTATAGAAGTACGGATGTGCATTCCTGAAGTTATTCCTATTTTGTCTTACAGGCCAAACCTCAACTGGGTTACCATTATCTGCACGATTCCAAGAAGATAAATAAGTACCAGCAATTCGGTTATCGCCTGGATAAGTAGCCACGTGATAGTCATAGAATGTTGCAAGAACACTAAACCATCCGAAATGCATCCCCATTTTATATTTAAATGGAGTGTAGTTTCTTCCCATTTGTGAATTAGCTGCAGCTTCAGAAATTTGTAGTTCAAAAATTGATTCCGTAGAATTTTCTCCATCAGTACTAAAAAGGCTACCAAAATCGCTAACTAAAGTATATTGTCCATAAACTTTTTTCGCTTCATTATATGCTTCTTGCCAATAGTTACTAATGGATGGATCAGCAATTGTTGCATTAGTAGCCATAGCCATATACAATTTTGCCAACAACATTGAAGCAGCATGTTGTTTGGGATAACCCTTCCCAGAATCACCATTCATAAGGCTTTGAGCCATTTTAGCATCTGATACAATCTGGGCATAAACCTCAGCCTGAGTAGATTTAGCTTTATTAAGGTTATCAGATGAGGGCAATTCTAACCAAAGCGGAATATCTCCCCACAAACGAACCAAATTAAAATAGGACCACGCTCTAATAAAATATGCATGACCAGCTACATCATTAATAGGATCAAGCGTATCGTTATCATTAGTTGTAACAAAAGCAATAATTGCATTACTCCTAGCAATTGCTGAATAAAGCCCCTGCCATAGAAATGCTGAATCAGCATCTAAGGTGGGCTTTAAGGAATATAAGTTTGCATTATTTACATTGTTTACATTGTTGCCATTTTTTCCAGTACCAAATAGTCCTGAAAAACCATTTACTACAAAAAACCTTCTTTCTTGAGCATTATAATTGGTTAAGGCTTCATACGCTCCGTCCCTCGCTGCTGCAGCTGTATTGGGGTCAGTGTATATGTTGCTATCAAGAAAAATTGGTGATTCATCAAGATCACAGGAAAGATAAATTCCTGAAAGCATAACGAAAAATAGGGCCTTGAAGTAATTTGATATATTATTTTTTATATATTTTTTCATGATTTCGTAAATTAAAAGTTCATGTTAATTCCTACCAAAATATTCTTAGCGTTTGGAGGACTGTGCCAATCCACACCTTGAATAAGACCTGTCCACATAAAACTTGTGACCTCTGGATCAAAGCCAGTATAGTCTGTCCAAGTAAATAAGTTCTGACCAGTAACATAAACACTTAGTTTTGATGGTTTAAATGCTGACATACCCCCGAACAATTGACTAACAGGAACGTCATAAGCCAATGTTACATTATTTAATCTAAGGTAGCTCCCATCCTCTAAAAAGTTGTCAGTCATTGTCCTTCTGTTTATATGTTTTTGATACCCAACTTTTGGATATGTAGTGTTGGGGTTTTCAGGGGTCCAGGCCTTAAAATAAGCATCTGACATTATATTTCTTGCGAAATTTCCACCTTCAGCCATAGCTGTCCCTAATTGAGGTGTTGCTCCATTAGCTATTTGATTACCTTCTACACCATTAAAAAGCATACTTAAAGATAAATTTTTGTATGAGGCGTTAATATTAAATCCATAAACAAAGTCAGGATTAGGGTTTCCAATAATCGTTCTGTCTAATGTATTTACCTCGCCATCACCATTTGAATCAACAATCTTAAGATCACCTGGCTCAGACATTACACCATCAATCAAATACATTTGATCATCCTGTTGAAAAATTCCATTGGTTTTCCATCCATAAAAAAGCGCAGCTTCTTCCCCATCAATAAATGCATTTGCTGGATGGGAAAAATGTTGTCCTCTACTAATTGATTGACCTTGATAAAAAGCTCTTTTCTCTAGTTTTCCATCAATCAAAATATCAGCAGGTGGTAAACCAAGATTTACAATCTTGGTCCTATTGAATGCTATGTTTCCTCCTATTGAAAGGTTTAAGTCTTCGCTTTCCAATGCTGCTATATCAAGTCCAAGTTCAATTCCTTTGTTCTCAAGTTCCCCTCTGTTTAAAGAAATATTAGAAAAACCTGATGAGGTAGGTATTGGAGCAATTTGAAGTAGATCTTTTGTAGTCTTATCGTATACATCTACAGTTCCGGAAATCCTACCATTTAAAAATCCAAAATCAACTCCAACATTTATTTGCTCAGTAGTCTCCCAGGTTAACTGTTCATTAGCAATATTATTTAAGATTAAAGGAATAGTAGTTCCATTACCAGGAGTGCCATATAATACGTTTGGATCTGAACCGAAATTTGAAAGGGTTGCGTATGATCCTATACCATGATTTCCAATTTGACCCCATCCTGCTCTTAATTTAAGGTTAGAAAAAAGATCCAAATCTTTTATAAAATCCTCACTACCTGCTCTCCAAGCAAAGGCAAATGAGGGGAAAAAGCCATATCTGTTGTCTTCACTAAATTTTGAGACCCCATCCCTTCTAAAAGTTGAAGTCAAAACATATTTATCTCTGAAAGTATAATTAAATCTTCCCAGTAATGAAAACATCTTTTGGTCTTGTGCAACAAAAGCTAAGGGGGTTGTTATGTTGGATCCTAAAAAAGGTTGCCTTACCGTTAACTGAGTAGAATCAAAATTTGTTACTATGTAAACACTCTTTTCAACCTCTCTGACATCATAAGTCACACCAAGTGTTGCATTTACTCTATGATTTTTATTAAAGTTTCGGTTAAATCTTAAAAAATTATTAACCTGATAAGACTTTTGATTTAAACCATTTAGCACTAACATTCCGTTATTAACTGCTCCTTGGAAGGTTGTTACTCCATAAAAACGTCTTCTGTCTTTACTTCTCATATTTCCTCCAGCCTTGAATTCGTATGAAAGACCTTTGATAGGAAAATCATATTTTACAGACAACGAACCAATAAGTCTATCCTCTACTGATTCGTCGTGATAATCATCTATCCAAGTGTAGGGGTTTGCATTAAAGTCATCGTCATCTTGTGCTAGATCAGGATCGGTAAAGTCATCTATTATACTTGGATTAGCCGGTCTAAAAGAAAGAATATTTCTGACAAAACTTTGCTTGTTGCCAATTAGGTCACCACCTTCAGAAAAATCTGATTCAGAAAAGAAAGCACTAAATCTAGCCTCAACTTTTAAATTATCAGTAACATTTTGGTTAACATTAATTCTAATGTCTCCCGATTTAAAACCTGAATTTTTTACAAGTCCAGCTTGGTCATTGAAACCTGCTGAGATATAATAGTCTCCCTTTTCACTCCCACCAGATACAGAAGCTCCAAAATTTGTGCTTTTACCAACTTGTAAAACTTCATCTTGCCAATCAGTCAGGGAAGCTGGTTCAGCTTGTAATACATTTCCTGAATAACCAAAAACTGTTCCATCTATTACCTCCCAATTTCGGGGGTTACCTGCCCAGCCTTGAACATCATTATCATAATTTATGTAATCCATAGGGTCAAGAACGTCAATTCTTTTTGAAAGACTTCTGAATGAAGAACTATAGAATACATTTATATCATTTTTATCTTTTTTACCTTTTTTAGTTGTAATTAAAACTACTCCATTAGCTCCTCGAGAACCATATATAGCAGTAGCAGATGCATCCTTTAATATTTGCATGCTTTCAATATCTCTTGGATTTATACCATTTAGTCCATTTTGTTGTTCTTGACCAGTATTTCCAAAACCACCTGTTCCTTGAGTACCTTCTCCAGCAGATGAGATAATAACACCATCGACAACATAAAGAGGCTCGTTATTCCCTCTTAAACTGTTTGTTCCTCTTATTCTTACACTAATTCCTGAGTTAGGATTAGCTGCGTTTTGTGTTACTTGAACACC